>ODAI013890267.1_pt1 | contig 24478 bp, 20 predicted proteins | sample 1539321 | NCBI WGS metagenome assembly ODAI01 (sample SAMN02144231, study PRJEB22623) | gut metagenome | biome: sheep rumen | host: Ovis aries | place: New Zealand
AAAAGCTTAATGACAAGCGCTTACTGCCAGCGGTCCACGTTGTGCTGTTCCACATTTTCTCTTGTCACAAGCTCCACCGGAACGGAGATGTATTTTTCCACCTTTTCGCCGTTCAGGAGCCGGTATATCGCGTTCGATGCTTCATCTCCGATCCGGGTCGGAAACTGCGCAGCACTCGCCATCATGCGTCCCTCGTAGATCAGCTGCTTGGCATCGGGCGAAGCATCGACTCCGTAGATTTCTACGGTTCCCAGAAGGCCATGGCTTTCCAGAGCAGCAGCAGCCCCCATACTGGCGAGATCGTTGAGACAGAATACACTGTCAAATCGGATACCCTGTTCGATCAGTTCCTCCAGCTTGGGCATCGCGATCTCCAGCTGTCCTTCACATGGAATCTGTTCGACGACCCTGATCCCCTCATGACCCTGTATCGTTTCCAGAAATCCGCGCACTCTTTCTCTTCCGGACATAGCCGTCTCGTGCGTCATTATGACGACATCGGACTCCGTGTGTTTGCTCAGGAAATAATCCCCAACGATGCATCCTGCCTTGTAATTGTCAGAGACGATCGTGCAGTCGACCAAATCCGTGTCAGAGACATTTGAATCTACGACAATGATCCTGACGCCCATATCATGGGCTCTCTTTAGCACATCGGTCATTCCCGCATCATTGACAGGAGTCAGGATCAGGACATCGATCCCCATATCCAGCATCTCTTCGATCTGCTCCTTCTGCCGCTGCGTGCTGAGCGCGGGATCGCGCAGAATGATCCGGTCTCCCTCCGCCTCCACGCGATGGCTGATCTGCTCATTGAGGATCTCATAGAACTCATTGTTCATCGTCATGTAGCTCGCTCCGATCAGATGCGCCTTCTCCTTCTGGTTTGTCGATGCGTCCGGCCTGAAGATCATATAAGCGGCGGCCAGGATCAACGCCGTGCAGATCATCAGTGCCATCACCAGCCTGTACAATGTCTGATACCGTATTTTCACTGTTTTCCTCCGTGGAATTCAGATCTTTTTTCCTTTCCTGTAAAAACCATTATAAGAATACTCATTTCCGGGCTGTCGGTCAATTATGCATTTGTAAAGAAATCTGTTATGGAGTAAAGTAGTAAAGGAATATGTTTTAGAATCATATTTCAGAAAATATTAGTCGATCAACATTTATAAGAGAGGTATAGTTATGACTTTTCGTTATCCCGCTGTGTTCAAGAAAAATGACGACGGCAAATATACTGCCTATTTTCCGGATCTTGCGATGTGTACCGCAAAGGGTGATACACTCGACGACTGCATCAATGATGCGATCGCAGAGTGCAGAGACTGGATCCAGACAGAGCTTCTGGATACTCTGGATATGCCTCCCGTCTCCGATTATGACGACATTCCGCTTCAGGAAAACGAGCATATCCGCACGATCGCAGTGATCGTGAGACTGTATGAGGGATGGGACGAATAAATCATCCGGATCTCATTCATCTCCCATCCCTATTATTCACAGTTTGTTATCCTCTGACCTGTCCGTCTCCGGTGATCAGGTATTTGTAAGAAGTGATCTCTCTAAGCCCCATAGGGCCGCGCGCCTGCAGCTTCTGTGTACTGATCCCGATCTCCGCGCCGAATCCGAACTCAAATCCGTCCGTGAATCTGGTGGAGACGTTGACATAAACACAGGCGGAATCGATGCCGCTGAGGAACTTCTGCGCCGTCACCGGATCCTCTGTCACTATGCAGTCTGAGTGACCGGTGTGATATTTGTTGATGTGATCAATGGCTTCCTCTGCGGAATCTACTGTTTTTACAGAAAGCATCAGATCCAGGTACTCTCTTGCGAAATCATCATCCGTGGCAGGCTCGGACATGGGCAGGAGGGGTCTGGAATCCTCGTCCGCCCGGAGTACGACATTGTATTCCTGCATGGCTTTTGAGAGCATGGGCAGGAAGCTGTCCATCACAGCTCTGTGAACCACCAGAGATTCCGCCGCATTGCATACGCCAATCCTCTGTGTTTTGGCGTTGATCAGGATCTTCATCGCCTTTTCAAGATCCGCGTCCTTGTCCACATAGACATGGCAGTTTCCGGTCCCCGTCTCAATGACGGGGATCTTGCTGTTCTCGACCACCGCGCGGATGAGCCCTGCGCCGCCTCTGGGGATCAGCACATCCACGTATTTTCTCATCGTCATGAGTTCTCTGGCCGCCGCCCTGTCTGTCGTCGCGATCAGCTGCACCGCATCGGGATCGATCCCGCAAGCTTCAAGCGAATCGCGCAGCACCTGAGTGATCGCCATATTGGAATGGAGGGCGTCGCTTCCTCCTTTCAGGATCACAGCGCTCCCCGCCTTGAAGCAGAGGGCAAAGGCATCTGCTGTGACATTGGGCCTGGATTCGTAGATTACGCCGATGACCCCCATGGGTACGCGGATCTTGCGGATCTTCATCCCGTTGGGACGCGTGAATTCATCCATCACTTCCCCCACCGGATCCGGCAGGTCCGCCACCTGGCAGAGTCCTTCCGCGATCTGTTCGATCCTTCCGGGCGTCAGAGTCAGTCTGTCGATCAGTGCAGCAGGCATCCCCGATGCTTTTCCGGCTTCTATATCGGTCCTGTTGGCCGCGAGGATCTCCTCCTGTTTTTCGATCAGCTTTTCTGCTGCCGTTCGCAGCGCACGGTTCTTATCTTCCGTGCTCAGTTTCTGGACATCATATTTGATCCCGGCTGCAGCTCTGCAGAGCTTTTCCACAATACTCATGTCATGTCACCTCTTATTTCCCGACTGTATTCATTTGATCGAATACTTGTTAACGCAATTATCATATACTAAACAACATCAGATGTCTGCACCTATTATATGCACAGATCCGTCCCCAGCACAAGGATTCCCGGTGCGGTCCGATGTGATGCACCCCGCCTTTATCTTGTATCGTCACGGATCAGTGGTCCGTCTCAGGCTTTTTGAAGCGCTTTCGCACCGCTTCCGCCACCCGGATCCCGTCCATAGCCGCGGACATGATCCCGCCCGCATAGCCGGCTCCCTCACCACAGGGATAGAGTCCCCTGACGGATGACTGCATATCTTCCCCTCTGGGGATCCTGACCGGTGATGACGTCCTGCTCTCCAGTCCCGCGCAGACCGCTTCCGGCCCTGCAAACCCTTCGATCCTGCTGTCAAAAAAGTCCATGCACTCGATCAAATCGCCTGTCAGCGCCGGCGGCAGGAGTCCGCTCAGATCCGCCTGCCTCCACCGTCCCTTGATGCATAAGCTGCCCTTTGACAGATACGCATCCGGCTCCGGGTGTCCGATGAGACCCTCAAAGCAGCCCTTAAGTTCCCGGTATCTCTGCACAGGCACAGTGCCGCCTCCCAGTGCAAACGCTTTTTCCTCCAACTGCCGCTGAAAGGCCATTCCGGCCAGAGGATGATCCGAGCCGAACTCCCCGGGCTCCACCGTGCACACGATCGCGCTGTTGGCCCTCTCGCTGTCGCGCGCATGTTCGCTCATACCGTTGACAGCGATCCTGCCGGGCTCGGAGGACGCATCCACAATGTACCCTCCCGGGCACATGCAGAAGGAATAGACGCCCCTGCCTGAAGAAGCTCTGGCTGTAAGCTTGTAGCTGGCAGCCTTTAGCCCAAGCTTTTTCATCTCCTCCCGATCAGACACGCCGTACTGAGAGCGGTCGATCAGGCTTTGGGGATGGGAGACGCGAAGACCGACCGCAAACGCCTTCTGCTGCATCGGAATCCCCCTCTCAAAAAGTGACTGCAAAGTATCTCTGGCACTGTGACCGGGCGCAAGGATCACCGTTTCCGTCTCCAGTTTGCTGCCGTCCGCAAGAATGACCGCGCAGACGCTGCCTCCTTTGATCTCCAGATCTGTGGCCTGCGCGCCGAAGCGGACGGTGCCGCCGGCGTCTTTGATCCTCTGTCTGATGGCAGGAATCACTGTTCTGAGCTTGTCCGTTCCTATGTGAGGCTTACTCTCGTACAGGATATCGGCAGGCGCACCGGCCTTGACAAAAATGCGCAGCACCTCAAGGTTCCTTCCGGTCTTGTCATTGATCTGTGTGTTGAGTTTGCCATCGGAAAAGGTGCCTGCGCCTCCCTCTCCAAACTGGACATTGCTCGAGGGATCAAGGACGCCGGTCTCCCAATATTTTGCAATATCTTTTCCCCGGTCTTCCACCGATTTTCCCCGTTCCAGGAGGATCGGCCGATATCCGTGTTCCGCCAGCATCAGGGCACAGAAAAGCCCTGCTGGCCCGGCGCCGATCACCACAGGCCTGTGCGCCATCACCTCGCTGCCGGCATCAGGAAACCGGTACGGTTTCTCATCCGCGTAAGTGACGTCTTTAACCCGCAGTCTGGCGACATGTTTCTTCTCCGCTTTGATCCCCCATCCGGTATCCACGTCGACCGTATATATGTCAAAGAGTTTCGGCTTCTTTCTGGCATCCACCGAATGTCTCCGGATCTCATAGCTGAAGTCGGGATCTCCTTTGGTCTTAGTGCCCTTGATCCGCAGGGTCTGTCTGATCTTGTCTGTAAGATCTTCCCTGCTGTGACCGCAGGGGAGCTTTAACTGGGAAATTCTGATCATGAGTCACTGCCCTTTTTATTCCAAAATATTATTCCTGATACTCTTCCTGATACTCCGCCCGGCTGCGCTCTCTCCGGCGATCCATCCGCTGGTCATGGCCCACTGCAGATTATAGCCTCCGCAGATCCCGTCCACATCCAGGAGTTCTCCCGCAAGATGGAGGCCCGGACAGCGGTCAGACTGCAGGTTCTCATCTGTCTGGGACAGCGGTATACCGCCCTTTGTGACCTGTGCTTTTTGAAATCCCTCGACCGCAGTGATGCGGACAGGAAATCGCCGCATATCCTGCATGATCGCGGACAGCTCGTGATCGGAGAGCTTCGATGCCTTTTTCTCCGCCTGAAGTCCTCTTCTTCGCAGGATCAGATCCAGGACCTTTTTGTTGACCAGTCCCAGGAAGAATCTTCCCAGCATGCAGTTCCTGTCTTCTTCCAACCTTCTGGAGGTCTCTGCCTGAAACGTGCACTCATCCATTCCCGGCAGGAAACTGATCACCGCGGACACTTTCCTGCCTTCGTCCAGGGCCGCTGCCGCAGCTGCACTCATCTGGAAGACGGGGATTCCCGAGATACCGGACTCCGTCATCTGCAGCTCTCCGCGCTCACCGGACACCTCACTGCCGTCGATCAGCAAAGTGACCGCCGCATCACATCGGACGCCTGCCGCAGCCTTCAGATCTTTGTCGCCTGATAAGAGCGGCGTCAGGGCCGGCAGCGGTTTCCTCACACGGTGGCCCAGCGACTCTGCGATCCGGTACATATCTCCCCTGCAGCCGAACTGCGGTCCTGCCATGCCACCGCCTGCCAGAACGACAGACTTTGCGGCGTATTGATGTCCCTCTTGTGTTTCGATCCGAAAGGTGCCTTTCTCATCACGCCGGATACGCTGTACTCTCTCTTTGAGTGAGATCCTGACGCCAAGGCTTTCCAGCGTCTTCTCAAATCCTTCTGCGATCGTCGCGGCCTGGTCGGTCTGCGGATAGACATATCCCTGTCTGTCATGCAGATAAATTCCTCTCGACTGCCAGAATGCCAAATGATCCTCGACGGAAAAGCGTGCAAAAAAGGCGGAGAGGTCTTCTCCTCCGCCTGTGTGATAGCATTCTCCGCTCATATACAGATTGGTCAGATTGCATCGGCCGTTGCCGGTCGCATAAATCTTCTTACAGATCTTGTCGTTGGCTTCCAGAAGGAGCACACCTGCTCCTGAAAGAGCGGCGGAGACAGCAGCCATACAGCCCGATGCGCCTGCACCGATCACTGCCGTATCCACCGTATCGTTTGAATCCTTATAAGCCTTTCCTCTTTTGCCCATGCAGTGCGAATCCTCCCGCTTCCGCGCAGCTCTGCATCACAGGTCTCTTGTGATCCCGAGCGCCGCAAGCACTTTCTCCTGATGCTCTTCCATCACCTGCGCCTCCTCGGGCGACATGTGGTCATAACCACACAGGTGGAGCATACTGTGTGCCACAAGAAAGGCAAACTCGCGAAGCTCGCTGTGCCCGTACTCCTGAGCCTGTTCCCTGACCTTTTGCGCATTGATGACGATGTCGCCGAGCATCACGCAGTCATTGTCCGGGTTGATGCAGCTCTCATCGATACATGTAAAGTCAGCAGGCGCATCATAACTGAGTCCCGGAAAGGACAGCACGTCCGTCGTCCTGTCGATTCCGCGAAATTCCAGGTTGAGCCGGTGCACCTCATCGGCATCCGTCACGACCAGAGAGATCTCCGCCTGATCGTCGAAATCTTCCTGGCTGAGCACCTCTTCGCAGACGCGCAGAGCAGTTTCTTCCGGATCAAAGTCAAATCTTTCTTTTGTTTGGATATCGGTGTTCAAAACGACCATGTTTTTCATAATCCTCATATGCTTTGACAATTCTCTGCACCAGCGGATGACGAACGACGTCTTTGGCTGTGAGATTGATAAAGCTGATCCCGTCCACGTTCTTTAAGACTTTCATCGCCACATCGAGGCCGGACCTGGTATTGGGTGCAAGGTCCTTCTGGGACGTATCGCCGGTAATGATCGCGTGCGATCCGAATCCGAATCGCGTCAGGAACATCTTCATCTGTTCCGGAGTCGTATTCTGTGCCTCATCCAGAATGATATAGGCGTTGTCCAGTGTCCTTCCGCGCATGTAAGCCAATGGCGCCACTTCGATGAGTCCGTTTTCCATGTTGCGCTTGAAGCTCTCCGCTCCCATGATCTGGTATAGTGCATCATACAGAGGACGCAGATAGGGGTCCACCTTACTCTGGAGATCTCCGGGAAGGAATCCCAGCTTCTCTCCGGCTTCGATCGCCGGCCTCGTCATGATGATGCGCTCCACCTCTTTGTTCTGAAAAGCGGTGATAGCCATCGCCATCGCAAGGAAAGTCTTGCCGGTGCCCGCAGGTCCGTTGGCAAACACGATGAGATTGTCCCTTATGGAATCAATGTATTTCTTCTGTCCCAGAGTCTTGGGTTTGATCGGTTTGCCGCTCACGGTGTGACAGATAATGTCTTTGTCAAAATCGACAAGCATGCCCGGCTGCGCCTCTTCTTTCATCTCAATGGCGTAGTCCACGCTCTGGTCAAGGATCTCGCCGCCGGCCCTCGAGAGACCGGCGAGGTTTTCCAGGATCCCGACCGCTTTTCGCACAGCCGTATCGTCTCCCGTCACCTTGATCACGCCGTCTCTCGCCACCACAGCGACATTCAGGTCCTTTTCAATTTTTCTGATATAGTGGTCTTTGCTTCCAAAAATATCTCTCTGCACGTCAGCAGAAAAATCAAGAATCTGAGTCATTCGCTTCTTTTATATCCTTTGATCTTTATTCTATGATCATTTACTTCATTTCGCGGACAGATATTCGTCGATGCCCTTGGCAGCCGCTTTTCCGGCTCCCATTGCAAGGATGACGGTCGCTGCGCCCGTCACCGCGTCGCCGCCTGCGAATACGCCCTTCTTGGAGGTCTGTCCATTCTCCTCGTTTGCAACGATGCAGCCTCTTCTGTTGGCTTCAAGGCCCTCCGTCGTGGAAGAGATCAGCGGGTTGGGAGATGTGCCCAGGGACATGATCACCGCGTCGCACTCGATATAGAACTCGGAGCCGGGGATCTCGACAGGTCTGCGTCTGCCGGATGCATCGGGTTCGCCCAATTCCATGCGCAGGCAGGTGATGCCCTTGACCCAGCCGTTCTCATCGGCGTGGATCTCGACGGGATTGGTCAGAAGATTAAAGATGATGCCCTCTTCCTTGGCGTGGTGTACTTCTTCGCGCCTTGCGGGGAGCTCTTCCTCGCTTCTTCTGTAAACAATATAGGTCTCGGCGCCAAGCCGGAGCGCGGTTCTCGCCGCATCCATGGCCACGTTGCCGCCGCCTACGATCACGGCCTTTTTCGCTCTCATGATCGGTGTCCTGGAGTCTTCGCTGAAGGCCTTCATCAGATTGCTTCTCGTCAGGTACTCATTGGCCGAGAACACGCCCATTGCCTGCTCTCCGGGGATTCCCATGAACTTGGGAAGGCCGGCGCCGGATCCGATGAACACAGCTTCGAATCCTTCGTTTTCCATCAGGTCATCGATCGCAGCGGATTTGCCGACCACGCAGTCGGTCTCTATTTTGACGCCGAGGGACTTCACGTTCTCGATCTCCTTCTCGACGACCGCGTCCTTGGGAAGACGGAACTCGGGAATGCCGTAGACAAGAACGCCGCCGGCTTTGTGCAGTGCCTCGAAGATGGTCACATCGTAACCCATTTTCGCAAGATCTCCCGCGCAGGTCAGTCCGGCAGGGCCGGAACCGATCACGGCCACCTTGTGTCCGTTCTTTTCCTCAGTGCCGCGGGGTTTGATACCCATCTCGCGCGCCGTATCGGCCACATATCTCTCCAATTTGCCGATGGAGACAGGCTCGCCTTTGATTCCTCTGACACATTTGCCCTCGCACTGAGTCTCCTGGGGGCAGACGCGCCCGCAGATCGCAGGAAGGGAGGAGGAAAGACCGATCACATCATAAGCACCCTTCACATCGCTCTCTTTGATCTTGGAGATAAATGCGGGAATATCAATATTGACGGGACATCCCTGCACACATTTGGGGTTCTTGCAGTTCAGGCAGCGCTGTGCTTCCGCTTCTGCTTCTTCTTTATTATATCCCAGGCAGACTTCCTCGAAATTGGCAGCTCTGACTTTGGGATCCTGTTCCCTCACCGGGACCTTTTTCATCATATCCATTATCGTATATCCTTTCTGAGTATCAGTTCCGTTTCGGTATTGATTCGCGGTATTGATCCGCGAGATCCGGCGAGGACTGTCAATTTCCGCAGTTTCCGCAGCCTCCGTGATGCGTGCTGCCCTCTTTGGCTTTCAGGTACAGGCGGCCTTCCTCCGTGGCATACAGTTTCATTCTCTGCATAGCCTGTGCGAAATCCACCTTGTGGCCGTCGAACTCGGGGCCGTCCACACATGCGAACTTGACCTGGTCACCCACCATCAGTCTGCAGGCGCCGCACATACCGGTGCCGTCCACCATAATGGGGTTCATGGAGACGATCGTTTCCACGCCCAGCTGTTTCGTGAGCTGACATACGAATTTCATCATGATCATGGGGCCGATCGCGATCACTCTGTCGAAGCGTCTGCCCTCATCCCAAAGTTTCTGCAGTGCGACGCATACGTTGCCCGCAATGCCGTAAGAGCCGTCATCCGTGCAGATATGAAGGTTCGATACTTCACTCATCTCTTTTTCAAGAATAATGATATCTTTGGTTCTTGCACCCTGAATGCAGTCCACTTCCACACCCTGGTTCTTAAGCCATTTGAGCTGGCAGTAAACGGGCGCCGTTCCTACACCGCCGGCGATAAAGCAGATCTTCATCTTTTTGAGCTCGTCGATCGGCATCTCCGTGAGATCGGAAGGTCTTCCGAGAGGACCCACCATGTCTGCAAAGCTGTCACCGACCTCAAGGAAAGACATGCGGTATGTATCTCCGCCGATGACCTGAAATACGATCTGAACGATTCCCTTCTCGCTGTCATAATCGCAGATTGTAAGAGGGATCCTCTCACCATCCTCGTCAACGCGAACGATCAGGAACTGTCCGGGCAGTGCGTATCGGGCAATTCTGGGAGCCTCCACATCCATCAGGTAGATGTTGGGGGCCAGATTTTCCTTCTTGATGATCTTGAACATATGAACCTCCATATTCCTTTGTGTCTTTATGCATTGGTCCTGAAGGATCCTGCAGTCTTTAAAGGCCGCGTTTTTTCAGGACTCAATAAATACTATCACTGATTTTCTTTTCTTTACAACTTAAAATATCATGTTATATATGCACTTTCTCATAATATTTTGCAAAATCACGCTCAGCGGGATCATGATCCCCCGTCAGAGTAAGGATTTCCCTATTTTTCTTCTTTTTTCCTATTAAGGCGCTTCCATCACCTGATAGGTCCCGGCTACCGTACTGCTCTTTAAGCCGTAGCGGTTGATGAATAATGCCTTGACCGTATACAGCCCCGGGCGCAGCAGGATCCCGTCATTGTACAGATTGCTCTTGTCGGTGGGCTCTGATCCGTCGATCGTATAGAATACGGCGCCTACGCCCTGGCTCTCGATGATCAGGGTGAACTCTCCTTCATAGGTGCCGGGCGGATCCCTGAATACAGGATCATAGACCAGATAATTGTAGTATCTGCTCTTTATGGTTTCCGAATCACAGCCCTCAAGAAGCGTTGCAAGTTTCCCGTACTCCCCCTGCTCCGTGCAGATGGATACGATCCTCTCCCAAGCTTCATCGAATTCCTCCTGGCCGTCCGATGTGTTCTTAACGACCCGCATGGCGGCCATCAGTGCCTGGTCCGGCTCGCCGGCTTTCTGCAGATATTCCGCTTTTCTAAGGCAGAGCACTTCGTCGGACACGGTGTCGTCATTGTCTAGCGCCAGGGCGCGGTCGATCAGTTTTACCGCTTCCCTGTACTCTCCCTGATCGGCCAGGTCCTTTGAACTGTCGAGGAGTGCCTCTCTGGTGTTGGACAAGGTACCCACATACGTAAAAAAGCCAAAACACAGCGCAGCGGCGATCGATATAAGGACAGCGGCTATGCGTACCTGTCTGCTTATTCTCATGTTCACCTCCATGCCTTACTGCTCTGCACAGTCCTCACATTTCCTCGAGAAACTGCTCGAACTGTGTCATGTCCATAAGTACCTGTCTCGCTCTGGTCCCGTTGTCTTCGCTGACAACGCCCGCTTCCGCAAGCTGGTCCATGATCCGGGCCGCTCTGTTGAAGCCGATCTTGAGCACTCGCTGGAGCATCCCGATGGATGCCTTGTTCTTTTCTATAATGAATCTGCCGGCTTTTTCAAAGTATTCATCGTAGCCGCTGTCACCGCCCGCGTCGATTCCTGTGCCGTTCACGCCGGAGACGGCCAAACGGTCGATCACGCTGTCGATCTCATCGGGATTGGAATCATAATGATTGTTGTCTTTGATATAGTCCACTACATTCTGGACATCCTGATCGGAAACAAATGCCCCCTGATAGCGGGCGGGTTTCTGATAGTTCTGCGGATAGAACAGCATGTCGCCCTTCCCGATCAGCTTCTCGGCTCCGTTCATATCCAGAATGGTCCTGGAATCTGTATTGCTGGCGACCGCAAAAGCGATCCTGCTGGGCATGTTGGCCTTGATCAGGCCTGTGATGACATCCACGGAGGGACGCTGCGTCGCAATGATCAGGTGAAGACCCGCCGCTCTGGCCAGCTGGGCCAGTCTGCAGATCGAAGTTTCCACGTCATTCTTGCAGACCATCATCAGATCCGCGAGCTCATCCACGATCACGATGATCCTGGAAAGAGGTTTCTCATTTTCACCCGCATCGGCTCCCTTGGCCTTCACCATCGCGTTGTATCCCGCGAGATCTCTGGTGCCCGCTGCGGCAAACAGCTTGTACCTGCGTTCCATCTCCGCCACCGCCCAGTTCAGTGCCGCCGACGCTTTTTTGACATCGGTGACGACCGGGATCATCAGGTGAGGGATCCCGTTGTATACACTCAGTTCCACGACTTTGGGGTCGATCATGATCATCTGCACTTCATCGGGCGATGCCTTGTACAGAATACTCATGATGATCGTGTTGATACAAACGGATTTGCCCGATCCGGTCGCGCCGGCTATGAGCACGTGGGGCATCTTGGCAATATCCGCCACGATCGTCTTGCCGCCAACGTCCTTTCCGACAGCAAATGACAGAAGACTCTTGGCAGTGCGGAACTCCCTGGATTCCAGAATATCCCTGAGTGCCACCACGGACCTGTGCTTGTTGGGGACCTCTATACCGATCGCCGGTTTGCCGGGTATCGGCGCTTCGATCCTGATGTCCGTCGCGGCAAGGCTCAGCTTTATATCGTTGGCCAGGGACAGGATCTTACTGACTTTGACGCCCTGCTCCGGCTGAAGCTCATATCTGGTGATGGAAGGCCCCTGGCTGATATCCGTGATCGAGACGTTGACGCCGAAGATCCTGAGCGTCTCCTGAAGCCTGAAGGCTGTCTCTTTGAGCTCCTGATCCGACTCTTCGGAGTGGAGCGGCTGACCTTTTTCCATCAGGTGGAACGGAGGAAAACTGTACTTGCGGTTCTCCGCATTTCTTTTCTCACCGCTCATCACCGTTCTCTTACCGGATCCGGCAGACTGGCCTCTCTCCCTGTGGACCTCTATGCCGTCCAGATCTTCCTGTGTGGCGTTTATCGCAGCGGCGTTTTCCTTATTTCTGGAAGCTGCAGGACCTGCTTTTTCCGGATCTTTTTCAAGTTTCGCTTCGGCTGCATCCGGCTGAGCCGTTTCCGCCGGCCTGACTTTCTGCGCCGTTTCCGCCGGCACATCTGATGATGCGTCCGTCGGTTCTTCCGGCCATGCCTCTGACCATGCATCCTCCGATGCTTTCACCGGTTCAGTCGATGCAGAATTTGCCGCAGATGCGGGCGTTTCTGCTTCCGTTGTCTGGGCCCAGAAAGTCGACATTCCCCCTGCGTCCGCTATATCTATGGAGCCGGACAGGATCTTGTCCGCAGCACTCTCACTGGCATACACTTTGCGAAGATGCTTCTCATTCTCCTCCTGATAGAAAGGAAAATGCAGATCTTCATCGATGCTTCCGGTATCCGTTGTCCTTGTGAACACCGTCATCGTAGCCCGTCCGGAGCCCGTTGCATAAGGACCTCCGTAGAGATCTCTCATCTCTGATGCAGGCTGGATCAGGCTCTCTGATTCCACTCTCACTGTATTGGCGTCAGGCCGCAGGATCCTCTCGGATGTCTCGCCCTTGTCATCATTGACGACCGGCGCACTGACACGGATTTCCTCTGATTTTTCCTGTTCCCTTTTTCCTCTGTCCAGGAAGCGGATCCCGTGAGGCGTTCCCGTGACGATCTTTTCCTGTGTGCGCTCCGGTTTCTTTGCTTCTTTTGCCGGCTTCGCTTCCTTTACAGGCTTCTCTTCCTCAGTACGAGCCCTTTCCTGCAGGGACGTGCGGTTTTGGACTAAAGATCCGTCTTCACGTGAGGAGCGGCTGCGGGACAGTCCCGGTTCGATGACATTGTTCACCAGATCTGCCGCATTTGTCTTCTCTTTCAGTTTCTGCAGACGCACTTCCCTGTTTTTATTTTCCTGCTCTAAGAGTTCCTCTCTCTCCTTGAGCCTGCGCGCTCTCTCCCTGGCATTTGCTTCCCTGCGCACAGCTGCGGCAGCTCTTGCCTCCTGCGCTCTGAGCCTTCTCCTCTCCATGAAGGAAGGGTCCCCTCTGCGGATCCTTTCCTCCTGGGCCCTGAGGTAGCGTTCGACCGGTGAGAACTGCGTGAAGATCATCAGACAGATCAAAACGATCAGGACCAACACAAAAGCAGACCCCACTCCCCTCAGATACCGGAACATGCCGAACGCGACGGTTCCTCCGATCAGTCCGCCGCCCTCCTTGGACGCAGCACATCGCTGGCAGATCTCAGCAGCACTGTACTGCGCAGATCTGGAGGTCTCGCCGCTCCAAAGTTCAAATGCAGTACAGGCACATACATAAAGAAGGATCAGCGAAATGGTCCTTGCGGGCAGCGTGCGCTTTCCCATATTGGATATGACAAAGATCACGACAAAAAACAGAAAAACAGGCAGAACATAAGCCGGTCTGCCGAAAAGAGCGAACATGGCGTAAGAGACCGCTCTTCCGGCAACGCCGCCGAAGCCCAGGGCTGCCAGCATAAGAAAGACCATAGCTCCCATAAAGATGAGCAGACAGATATCCCGCCTCACCTCCATGGCCCGCTGTTCTTCCTGCGCTAATCTCGCCGCATCTTTACTTCTGGTCCCGGACGCTGTTCTTCCCCTGTTTTTGGAGCCGCTCTTTGCTGCGGCCGCCTTTGAGTTTGTCCTCTTCGTGCTCTTCTTCGCTTTGGATGAAGCCATTCGTTTCGTCAACCTTCCTTGTCTGTCGCTGCTGTCCGCCGTCATGATCGGTCAGATGTCAAAATCGTCATCGTCGCTGATCAGATAGTCAAATTCCGCCTCAGATCCCTCCTCCGGATCCTGCAGGTCAAATTCCATGCGGACATGGGATTTCCTGACAGGTGCCGGCAGAGGATTTTTCAAAAGCCTGAATTCGTTTACTTCCTGTTCCGTGCCGTTTGTGTGATCAGGTAGCTGCAATTTGCTGTCTCCGTTCATTCTGCACCATTATGCCAATGAGGCAGCTTTATGTCTGCACACAAAGCTGCCCTGACTTTTCTTATCTGTTTTTCGAGGCACTCCTGCAGACCTGTACATTGTATATGTTGTCCGCAAAGGTACCGTATCTGATCTGTATGCTTTGGGATGGACGGTTTAATCCTCATCCCAGTTGTGATATACAGCCTGCACGTCGTCATCGTCGTCAAGAATATCAAGGATCCTGCGGATCTGTTTCATGACCGTCTCATCGGTGACTTTGACATAATTCTGGGGGATCATGGTCACTTCCGAGGAAGCCAGGACGATGCCCTCGTCCTTGAGCGCTTTCTCTACTGCATCAAAATCTTCCTCAGCCGTGAGGATCTCAAAGCTGTCCTCTTCCTCTTTGATGTCTTCTGCGCCGGCATCGAGCACGATCATCATAAGGTCATCGGCGCTCAGGTCGCACTCTTCCTTGTCGATGATGATCTGTCCCTTCTTATCAAACATAAAGGATACGCATCCCTGCGTTCCGATGCTTCCGTTTCCTTTTGTGAAAGCAGAGCGGACATTTGCCGCCGTTCTGTTCTGGTTATCTGTCAGCGTATCCACAATGATCGCAATTCCGCCGGGGCCGTAGCCCTCGTAAGTATTGTACTGGAAATTGACATTGCCCACGTCGCCGGCGGCTTTCTTGATCCCGCGCTCGATCGTTTCGTTGGGCATATTGTTGGACTTCGCTTTGGCAATGACTTTGGCGAGCTTGAAGTTGTTGGCGGGGTCCGCTCCGCCCTCCTTGACCGCTACCGCGATCTCACGTCCGATGATCGTAAAGATCTTGCCCTTCGCCGCATCATTCTTTTCTTTCTTGTGTTTAATATTTGCAAATTTGGAATGTCCTGACATTTTTCTGCTCCTCCGTTTTTTGGACAAAGAAATACAACCTTGACTATACCATTAACACGCAAAGCCGTCAACCGACGCTTCCTCCGCAGACAATTCTGGGAACTCTCTCATTGATATTGCAGGCGAGCTCATAATTGAATCTTCCGGAGAGATCTCCGAGCTCTTCCATTGTGATCTTCTCACCGCCGTCTGTGCCGATCAGCGTGCACAGGCTCCCTTCCGCCGCTTCCGGAATATCCGTTACGTCCACCATCATCTGGTCCATGCAGACTCTTCCCAGGATCGGCGCTCTCTTTCCGCAGATCAGCACATGTCCCTTCCCGGACAGACTCCTGGGATAGCCGTCGCCATAACCGACGGGGATCGTGGCGATCCTGGTCATCTCCCTGCTCGTCGTAAATGTGCCGCCGTAGCTGACGCTCACTCCGGGTCCTGCTTCCTTAATATATACAATATGAGAATAAAGGGTCATGACAGGCTTTAAGGGGACCGCAGTCCGCCCCACCTCGTCGGACGGCCACAGCCCGTAAAGCGTGATCCCGGCCCGCACAAGGTCCATATTGGCCTCGGGGAACTCTATGATGCCGGCGCTGTTGGAACAGTGACAAATCGGGATCTCCCGGCCTGTCTCTCTTGCGATCCGCTGCCTGAATCCCGTATAGAGTGCGATCTGTTCTCTGGTCGGTACAGGATCCTTCTCATCTGCTTTGGCGAAGTGCGTGAACATGCCTTCCACGGTCACACCCTTTGTATTCATTGCTTTTTGGACAAAAGACAGACCCTCGTCATCGGGCCGGATCCCGATCCTGCCCATCCCGGTATCCAGGGCAATATGGATCTTTATATCTTTCCCCGCACCGCGCGCCGCGCATGAGAGCTGCTCGAGCATGTCTTCCCTGAAACAGGCTGGTCTGATCTCCAGCCGGGCCAGCTCCTCATAGCAGTACGGAAACACATATCCGAGAAGAAGGATGGGCTTTTCAGCGCCATTATCTCTGAGCTCTTTGGCCTCCTCGTAAGTGGCCGCAGCATACCCCCACACATAAGGGAGCTTCTCCAGTTCCTTCATGATGGGAACTGCGCCGTGCCCGTATCCGTTGGTCTTGAGCACACCGATGATCTGTGTGTTTTCTCTGATATTATTTCTCATACTCTCCATATTAAAGAGCACGGCGTCCATATCGATCTGCGCCCATACCCTCTCATATCCGGTGCCGTTTCCGGTTCTGCAGCTTGTTCCGCATTTGATCGCATTCTTCATCATCCGCCTCCAGATCTTAGAATTCCATTTCGTGAAGTACTCTTCCCGTTTCAGCGAGAATATCGCCCGCCAGCATTGCCCTTTTTCCCAGTTTCTCCATACAGGTGCTGCCGGCCTGAGCATGGATATAAGCAGCGCACTCCGCCGCTTTCTGTCCGCATCCTGCCGCATCGCTGACGGCACAGAGCATCGCCGCCGTGATCCCTGTCAGCACATCTCCGCTTCCGGCTGTTGCCATTCCGCTGTTTCCGTTCGTGATCATACAGATCTTCCTGACTGAGTGGGACATGATCAGCGTCCTGGCATCTTTGCCGATGATGGTGCAGCGGTATTTGTCAGCCATTTTCCTCATGAGCGGGATCCTGTCACCGGCAGCGCTCTTTGCAGGCACATGTGCAAGATTAGCGAACTCAGCCAGATGCGGCGTCAGGATCACGGCAGTCTCTTCCGCATGATCTGCCAGCAGTTTTTCCAAACCGGCATTCGACGCGATCATATACAGCGCGTCCGCATCCAGTACAAGTTTTGTTATTGTCCTGCCTGCCCCTTTGTTTTGGTCACTTAATACAGCAGTAAGGACCGTCCTTACAAGAAGGGCTGCCTCTTCTCCGCGTCCAATCCCCGGGCCGGCGGCCACGGCATCTGCCCATTGTATATCCGCAAGAAGTGCTCCGACGATCTTCCTTTGGGCGATCTCTTTCAGGTTCTCGTCCTCCGGCAGTGCCTCGTAGGTGGTCAGCATAGCTTCAGGAAAAGCCTGCTGGATGATCACACGGTTTTCTTCTCTTGTAAAGATCTTCACCATGCCCGCACCGCTTTGAAGCGCGGCTCTTGCACACAAAAGCGCTGCGCCGCACATATTAACACTTCCCGCTATGATCAGGATTTTGCCGAACGTGCCCTTGTGCCCGCCCGGATCTCTGAAGGCCATGTATTTTGCTATATCCGCATATTCATTCATGAACATCTCGGGAAGAGCTCCTCCTTCTGCCTCAAAGCTCCTGTCATGAATGCCGATCTGGCGCAGCACGGTCTCAGACGAATAGGTGCACCCGGGATAGAGAAAATGGCCGCGTTTATAGTAGGCGAAAGTGACTGTCAGATCGCATCTGACGGCGCACCCCATGACAGCACCGGTTTCCGAGGAGATGCCGGAAGGAATATCGACAGCCACAGTCCTGCATCCGCTCTGCTCTCGGTAATCGTTGACTGCGCGGACTATGCATTCCGCCGCCCCTCCCAGATCTCTTGCCAGTCCCGTGCCGAACAGAGCATCCACAATGATCTCCGGCCCGAACTCTCTCATCTGATCCGCGTCGAAGACTTCCGGCACAGCACCGTAAGCACTAAGGATCTTCCTCTGCACTTCCATAGAAGACCCGGCCGGAGCTTCTTTTGCTGACAGCAGGAAGAACTTTACTCTGTATCCCCTGTCGATCAGGATCCGCCCGATGGCCAGCCCGTCGGCACCGTTGTTGCCGGGTCCTGCCACGATCGCGGCGCTTTTCTTCCCGCTGTATCTGCTCGTGATCTCATCCGCGGCAGCCAGCGCCGCTCTCTCCATCAGGACGATCGACGGGATCCCGATCTTCTCAGATGTGTTCCTGTCCGCTGCGGCCATTTCATTTCCTGTCAGAAGATATTTCACTCTTACCTCCATGTCGAAGCGCTTTGCTGCTTTCGCAAATACCGAAAAATACGCCTCTCCCGGCTTGTGCCGGAAAAGGCGCTGTCCTATGTCATTGTATCAGATATTCCTGCTTACAAGCACTTTTTTCGCACACATTTCTGTTCTCAGTTCAGTTCTCATCCTCATGACGGCGGATGTTGTAAGACAGTTTCATGAGACTGTCCTGCAAGTGAACGCTCTCCACCTGGATTCTGCTCGGTACTTTCAGGTCCACGTGTGCAAAATTCCATATTGCCTTGATCGGTGTCTGCGTAAGTACCTGCGTGATCTCGATCGCAGCTGCCTTGGGAACTGTCAGGACTGCAATATCGATGCTGTTCTCACTGATAAATCTCGACATCTGTTCCATCGGATAAATGGGCACGTTGGCGATCTTTTTATCAAACAGCGCCGGATTGACGTCAAATGCTCCCTTGAAAGAAAAACCCCTGTTCTTGAGGTTCATATAATTGACCAGCGCCTGTCCGAGATTTCCTGCGCCGATCAGTATCATATCATGCTGTTTGTTGAGGCCGAGAATCTTCCCGATCTCCTCTTACAGATAACTGGTATTGTAGCCATAGCCCTGCTGTCCGAAACCGCCGAAATTATTAAAATCCTGCCTGATCTGCGATGCGGTGACATTCATGATCCTGCTCAGTTCCTGAGACGAGATCCTCTCAACACCCTCGCTCTTGAGGTCGCCGAGATATCTGTAATAACGAGGCAGTCTTCCTATTACCGCCTGTGAAATCCCCCGTTCTTCCACTCCCCAACTACATCCTTTCCATAAATCTGTTCATTCGTCTGCTCAATTCATATTCTATAGCTATTATTATATCGATTCGCCAAAAACACGTCAATTGCAAATCCCATGCTGTGTTTTTACGCGTTTTCTCTGCGCAAGAGGACATTTTTCCATATGAGGAGAGGATGCTTTCCGATTATGCCCCGTCTGTTTGACGAATCCTGTTTTTTTCTATATCATGGTGGATACCGGGCGCTGCCCGGTCACGAATTGAGAACAGTACCGCCGGAATGATCCGGCTTTTAAAAGCAGATCCGTAAAAAAACAGATCCATAAAGGAATAGATCCATGATCCTGGCATGTCATCACATAAGCAAAGAATACCCCGGAAACCCGGTGCTGCAGGATATCACCTTCCATCTCGAGAAAGGGGATAAAGCGGCGATCGTCGGCATCAACGGCGCCGGAAAGACCACACTTTTAAAGATCATTGTCGGCGAGGAAAACGCGGATGAAGGCACCGTCTCCTTTGAGCGCGACTGCAGTTTCGGCTATCTGGCGCAGAACCAGGGCCTTTCTTCGGAACGCACGATCTACGAAGAGGTGCTTTCTGTCAAGCAGTATCTCATTGATATGGAAGAGCGTCTGTCCCGATTCGAGCGCGATATGGAGATCCTCAAAGGGGAAGCCCTGACACAGACGATCGCAGAGTATACCGACCTTCTGCATAAATTTGAGCGCGAGAACGGCTATTCCTATAAAGGGGAAGTTATGGGCGTCCTCAAGGGCCTCGGTTTCACTGCCCAGGAGCTGGATCAGACAGTCTCTACCCTCTCGGGAGGCCAGAAGACACGTGTCGCACTGGGTAAGCTCCTGCTTCAGAGCCCCGAGCTGATCATGCTCGACGAGCCCACGAACCACCTGGACATGAACAGCATCCGATGGCTGGAGACTTACCTCATGAATTACAAGGGGACCGTCCTCGTCGTGTCCCATGACAGGTATTTTCTGGACCGCACCGTCTCGAAGATCCTGGAACTGGAAAACGGGAAATGCATGCTCTTTAACGGAAACTATTCCGTCTATGCAGAGCGCAAAAAGGCACTTCGCGAGCAGCAGTACCACGCCTATATGAACAATCAGGCCGTCATCCGCCATCAGGAGGAGGTCATCGAAAAGCTCAGGCGCTTCAACCGCGAGAAATCGATCAAGCGCGCGGAGAGCCGCGAGAAGCTGCTCCGCAAGACAGAAGTCCTTGAGAAGCCCGTTGATCTCCGGGACGATATGCACCTCACTTTTACACCTTGTATTAAGAGCGGCCGCGAGGTGCTGACCGTGGAAGATCTCGCCAAGGCATACGGGAGCAAAGTACTGTTCTCCGGCCTCTCCTTCCGCATCCGCCGCGGAGAACATGTGGCGCTGATCGGAGACAACGGAACAGGCAAGTCCACCATTCTCGGGATCCTCAACGAAAAGACACCGCCCGACAAAGGCGTGATCCGCCTGGGAACCAACGTGCATATCGGTTACTACGACCAGGAACACCACGTTCTTCACGACGACAAGACGGTCTTCGAGGAGATCTCAGACGAATATCCGTCCATGAACAACACACAGATCCGCAGTCTTTTGGCCTCTTTCCTGTTCACCGGCGAAGATGTCTTCAAGCGAATCGGCGATCTGAGCGGCGGCGAAAAGGGACGCGTCTCTCTGGCCAAACTCATGCTGTCCAAGGCCAATTTCCTGATCCTGGACGAGCCGACCAACCATTTGGACCTGGTCTCCAAGGAAGTCCTGGAAAACGCGCTCAATGCCTATGAGGGCACTGTCCTGTACGTATCCCACGACCGGTATTTCATCAACAGGACGGCCAGCCGCATTCTCTCTCTGACGCAGAAGGTGCTCCTAAACTATCCCGGCAACAATTCGGAGAGCGTGCCGGAGCGCTTTATCGGAAACTATGACTTCTATCTGGAAAAATCCGCCCAGGTCGGCGACGTGCTCCTTGAGAAAGCGATCCGTGAGATGCAAGGCGGTCAAAACACTGCTTCGTCCGGAGACGCTTCCGGTCCCGGCGCCTCCCCCTCACACACCGGTGCGGTATCTGAAGCAGATCAAACTGCAAAGTCGACCGGCAAACAGGACTGGGCGCAGCAGAAAGAAGAGCAGGCACGGCAGCGCAAGGCGGCCAGTGACTTTAAAAAGTGCGAGGAGAAGATCTCCCGGACGGAGGAAGAGATCAAATCTTTGGATGAACAGATGGCACTGCCGGAAAACTACAACGATGCATCAAACCTCAATGCCCTGCAGACCCGCAAGGAATCCTTAGAGGAAGAGCTGGCACAGCTCTATGAGAAGTGGGAAGAACTGTCGGAGCATGTGGGGTGATCAATACTCCTGTAAGTAAATAAATTCCCGGTCTCAGGCGTACGGACACGCCTGAGACCGGGAATTTTCAGTTCTGTAAGTGCTGATGATCAGGAATCAGTTAACACTTCAATGTCATTTGTCATCACATCTTTTTGTCCAAAGTCTCTTTGATCGCGAGAATGAACTCCTCCGTCCCGAGTTTCTGCACATTCGGAATGGTCGTGATGAGCGCAAGATCTCCCGTCATCTTTCCGGACTCGATTGTCTCCAGCGTGGCCTCGTCCAGAAGATCAGCGAATCGAACAAGTGCATCGATCCCGTCCAGCTCTCCCCTCTTTCTGAGTGCGCCTGTCCATGCGAAAATGGTCGCCACGGAATTCGTGGAGGTCGGCTCTCCTTTCAGATGCTTGTAATAATGTCTCTGAACTGTGCCGTGCGCCGCCTCATATTCGTAATAGCCCGCAGGAGAAACCAGAATGGATGTCATCATGGCAAGGGATCCGAAGCTTGTCGCCATCATATCGCTCATGACATCGCCGTCATAGTTCTTGAGTGCCCACACAAATCCTCCCTCGGACCGCATGACGCGTGCAACTGCGTCATCGATCAAAGTATAGAAGTATTCTGTGCCGACAGCTTCAAATTTCTCTTTGTACTCTTCATCATACAGTTTCTGGAAGATCTCTTTAAAGCGCGTGTCATAGGTCTTGGAGATCGTATCCTTGACGGAAAACCACAGATCCTGCTTCACTCCGAGCGCATATTCGAAACAGCTTCTGGCAAACCCTTCAATAGAGTGATCTGTGTTGTGGATTCCCTGAATGATTCCGGGGCCGTCGAACACGTGGATGGTCTTGACGATCTCATTTCCGTCCTCACCTTTGAATACGAGCTCGGCAGTTCCCGCTCCGGGTACCCGGATCTCCGTATTTTTGTAGACATCTCCGTATGCATGACGAGCCATCGTGATCGGCTTTTTCCATGTGCGGACGTACGGATCGATCCCTTTTACAAGGATCGGTGCCCGAAAGACCGTTCCGTCGAGCGCGGCGCGAATGGTTCCGTTGGGGCTCTTATACATTTTCTTCAGATGATACTCTTCCACTCTGGCTGCATTGGGGGTAATGGTCGCGCATTTTACGGCGACGCCGTACTTTTTGGTCGCCTCCGCGGACTCGATCGTGACCTGATCATCTGTCTCATCCCGGTGTTTAAGGCCCAGATCGTAATAAACGGTCTTGAGATCAATATACGGAAGGAGAAGGTCCTCTTTGATCATCTTCCAAATGATCCTTGTCATCTCATCTCCGTCCATCTCCACCAGAGGTGTCGTCATCTGTATCTTCTGCATACTCTCTGCTCCTTCCCGGGGCTTTTAGCCTTCCGTGTTTTTATATATGTCATACAAGCGGTTCTTGACCATATTTTCATAAGCATTTTTCATATGCTCGCTGGCCAGGCGCTCCGCCAGATCCGCTTTTCCTGCCCGGATCGCTTCCATGATGGCCCGGTGTTCCTTATTGGACGCCGTGCTCCTCTCAATCGTCGACAGGGTCTTTTTCCGTATCCTCATCACATATGAGTGATAGTCCACCAGCTGATGCTCCAGCATCTTGGAACCACAGGCCTCATAAAGTATGTGATGAAACTGATTGTCAAGCTCCGCGATCTGCTCCATATGTCCCTTCGCCGCATGGAACTCCGCCAAATAGACATTCTCTTCCATGCTCTCGAGCTGCTCCGGGGTGACCCTCTCTGTCGCCCAGCGCGCGCACAGCCCCTCGAGAAGTGCGCGGATCGCATAAATATCGCGGACATCATTTTCATTGATCCCCGTGACAAAAGCTCCCCTGTTGGGAATGATCTGCACCAGCCCCTCCAATTCCAACTGTCTGAGTGCTTCTCTCACCGGTGTTCTTGATACCCCAAGCTCTTTCCCGATCCGGATCTCCTTGAGTTCTTCATGTTCCTTATATCTTCCGTTCAAGATGTCGTTACGGATCTTGTGAAACACTCTGCCCCTTAGAGAATACTTATCGGAGACCTCCTTATTAAAGTCATACTCGCTGTTCATTACCTCTCCGTTCTGCGGGCCCCGCCCCGCTGTACCCCTGATCATTTGCGCTTTCATGTGGAGCGCCATCTTGCATAATTGTATACATTTAATGCAATTATGTCAATCTCATGGCTGTAAATGATAGAAATGTTGGAATGTTAGAAATATTAGCTCTGCCTCCCAAAAAACCGGATCAGCAAATGAGCGTCTGGGCTCATTCGCTGATCCGGCTTATCTGCTTCTCTTACTATCTTATTTTACCACGATATTGATGATCTTACCGGGCACATAGATCTCCTTGACGATCTTCTTGCCTTCGATGAAAGAAGCGACTCTCTCATTGGCTTTTGCCGCAGCCATTGCCGTATCCTTGTCGCATCCCGCAGGGATCGAGACAGCGGCTCTGACTTTGCCGTTGACCTGTACACCGACTTCGATCGTGGCGTCGATGGTCTTGGCCTCGTCGTACTCCGGCCATTCGGAGACAGTCAGGAATCCTTCTCCGCCGATCATCTCATAGATCTCCTCGGTGATGTGAGGAGCAAAGGGAGACAGGAGCTTTAAGAAGATCACAAGATTTTCTTTGGAAATACTGCCTTCCTTGTAGATGTCATTGATCAGCGTCATCAGCGCGGCGATCGCCGTGTTGAATTTCTGTGCCTCAATGTCATCCGTCACTTTTTTGATCGTCTTGTGCAGCGCTGTCTCGTAAGAAACAGGCTTATTATCCTCTGTCACGAGGTCCGTCAGACCGGCCACGCGCTCGAGGAATCTGCGGCAGCCCTTTACAGAACTGTCATTCCAAGGTGCCGCGCTGCCGTAATCACCCATGAAGAGCACATAGACTCTGAGCGTGTCCGCGCCGTACTGATTGACGATATCCAGAGGATCCACTACATTGCCTCTGGATTTGCTCATCTTCTCTCCGTCCGATCCGAGGATCATACCCTGGGCGGAGCGCTTCGCATAGGGTTCCGGAGTATTGACCTCTCCGATGTCGTAGAGGAAATGATGCCAGAATCTGGAATAGATCAGGTGTCTCGTGACATGTTCCATGCCGCCGTTGTACCAGTCTACGGGCATCCAGTATTTGAGCTTGTCCATATCGGCGAATGCCTTGTCATTATGAGGATCGCAGTAGCGGAGGAAATACCAGGAGCTGCCGGCCCACTGG
>ODAI010224201.1_pt1 | contig 24468 bp, 15 predicted proteins | sample 1539321 | NCBI WGS metagenome assembly ODAI01 (sample SAMN02144231, study PRJEB22623) | gut metagenome | biome: sheep rumen | host: Ovis aries | place: New Zealand
CCATTGTTTTTGTTGCTTTTGGGCATCTTTGGGCTTAATCCCTTGGGCCATAGCTCGCTATGCCCCTGCGGTCTTGCACCCAAATCTACTCCAAAATCAACTAAAAACAATTGAAAGCTAATTTTTAGAACATACCTAAAATATGCTGTTTAATTTCCATACTTACCATATAGATGAGGTGTCTTGTCTGCTAAATGTGGACATGGACAAGAGGTTAGATGACTATCCACACCAGGTGAAGTTGTCGGTAGGCATTCATCCTTGGAAAGTGAACGATGGCTGGGAAAAGACTTTTGAGAATGTCAGCAATGTAGCACGAAAAGATGAGGTGTGGGCAATTGGTGAGTGCGGATTGGATAAAGTGCGTGGCGAGGCTTTTTCAAGGCAAATGGAAGCTTTCAAGGCTCACATACACCTGTCGGAAAGTGTGGAAAAGCCCCTTATTATTCATTGTGTGAAGGCTGTGGATGAGGTGTTGGCACTTCGTCATGCACTGAACCTTCGTTGCAAGAAAACAGCGAAGGAGCCTCAACCATGGGTGATTCACGGCTTCAGAGGAAAACCTGAACAGGCAAAACAATTGATGACCAAAGGCTTGTTGCTTTCCTTTGGTCATCAATATAATATAGAAACATTACGTGAAGTCTTTACTTCTTGCCGTCCTTTTTTCCTGGAGACGGACGACCTCCCCCTTTCTGTCCGTCAAATTTACGCTCAGGTCGCCCACCATCTCGATGTGGATGTCGGTCGTATTGAGCACCTTTGCGATCCTCTCCAAACGATTTTCCGCCAAAGGGCTTTTTAGTTCCATCGCCTGAGAAAAATTCCTTGCGGGCTTCCTGACGTGACTCTCGACTGGTGAAGCGTTCACGCTCCTCCCCTCGCCTATCTTCTCGACCTTCACGATGGAATGGCTTGCCATCCCTGCGGTCGAAGTCTTTACCGTCTTTGCGATTGAACCCTTTGCCACCCTTAGATGGATGAATCATGCGGTCGCCCCATTTACCTAAGTGTCGGTTGATGATTTCGGCCTCCTCTTCATCCTCAGCTTCGTACATTCTCCAGCGTTCGTTACGCTCCCTGTGCCTGTCCTCATAGTCATATTCCTTATCCTTCGAACCCCGCTCTTTGGCATAAGGTTTGTCCTTGTCCTTGTAAGGCTTTGATTTGAAGTAGTGGCTTTCATCGTCTGTCTGGCGGTCATTGCCCCATTCGCCATCCTCATTCTTCTTGTGAGGCTTGAACTTGAGGTTATGCAGGTATTCTTCGTCCGACTTGATTTCCAAGCCCTCTTCGCGACGGTCTTTCAATCTTCCGTCGAAAATTTGATATTTGCGGAACTCACATTCGAGCGAACCGTTGAAGAGTGCGTATTTGGTGGAAGGACGGAAACCAATCTTGTCGAACAACTCCTCGTGGTGGGTAATAATCCAAGCATCGTTGCCCACAAAAAAGCGTTTAAGGTTCTTCCCAATCGTCTCGTAGAGGTCGTAAATATCATCGGTTGTGATGCGGTCGCCGTATGGAGGATTGGTAATCATGATGGCCTTGTCGAGCGGTTTTTCAAACTCATAGAAGTCGCGTTGCTCCACACTAACGATACCCTTTACGCCAGCGTTAAGCACGTTGTCGAGCGCTATCTGCACAGCTTGGCGATTGATGTCGTAGCCATAAATCTTATGTTCAAATTCATGCTCCTTACTGTCATCGTTGTAGATGTCATCAAAGAGGTCACCATCAAAGTCCTTCCATTTCTCAAACGCATATTCCTTGCGGAACACACCCGGATAGACATTCTCGGCAATCAGGGCAGCCTCAATCAAGATGGTGCCCGACCCGCAGAAGGGGTCGATCAAATCGCACTCCCCATGCCAACCTGTGAGCAAAATGAGTCCCGCCGCCAAAACCTCGTTGATGGGTGCAGACACAGTGGCTGTCTTGTAACCACGCTGATGCAAGCTTTCGCCTGACGAGTCGAGCGAGATGGTCACCTCGTCCTCCGCAATGTGGACATTAATGCGCAGGTCAGGATTGCTGATGCCCACGTTGGGACGGTCGCCTGTCTTTTCGCGCCAATAGTCGGCTATGGCATCCTTCACCCTATAAGCTACAAACTTCGAGTGGCGGAAGTTTTCGCTGAACACCACCGAATCAATCAAGAAGGTGCTTTTCACGTCCATATACTGCTCCCAGTCAATCTGCTTCACCACTTCATACACCTCGTCAGCATCGGTGGCCTTAAACTCCTTGATGGGTTTGAGAATCTTGACGGCTGTACGTGTGCAGAAATTTGCTTTGTAAAGCATGGCTTTGTCGCCTGTGAAAGACACCATTCTACGACCAATCTCTACATTGTTGGCACCCAGTTCTATAAGCTCCTTAGCCAACACTTCTTCCAGACCTTGAAAGGTCTTTGCTATGATTTTAAATTCTGTCATACTCTTTTCTGTGTTATACTTGCTCCTGCCGGAACGTCTTGAGTGACCCAAATGTTACCTCCTATGACGGCTCCTTTACCGATAGTGATTCTGCCTAAGATGGAAGCATTGGAATAGACAATCACGTCGTCTTCCAAAATAGGGTGACGGGGAATGCCTTTGATGGGGTTGCCCGCTTCGTCCAAAGGAAAACTCTTGGCTCCTAAGGTGACTCCCTGATAGAGTTTCACGTTATTGCCAATGACGGAAGTTTCGCCAATCACCACACCAGTGCCATGGTCGATGGTGAAATACTCGCCAATTGTAGCTCCTGGATGAATGTCGATGCCTGTCTCTGAATGTCCCATTTCTGTCAACATGCGGGGAATGAGCGGAACATCCAGGTTCCACAGTTCATGAGCTAAACGATAAACGGTTAACTCTTTGATGACAGGATAGCAACTGATGATTTCTCCATAGTTCTTGGCAGCAGGGTCGCCATTGAAAGCCGCCACCACATCGGTGGCCAACACCCTGCGGAGTTCTGGCAAACGGCTGATGAATGTTACAGCACGCTCTTCTGCCATACGGCGAATCTCCATGCTGATAGTGTTGCGGTTGTAGGCAGCAAACACAGCAGTGCCCTTTTCGAAATTGGAAAAAGCCAAACCAGCTTGAATTTGTGTAACAAGAAGGGAATAGAGCTGTTCAGTACCCACACCCAGATGATACTTCAACGTGTTTGCTTCAATGCACGAATTACCATAATAACCCGGAAAGATGATTTCGCGGGTAAGGTCGATGATTTTCTGCAACACTTCGCCCGAAGGCAATGGCACGCCATCACTATGTTCGTGATACAGATCCTTGTAGGAATCTGGCTGTGCTAATTCTTCGACAGTCTTTGTCAAAGTGTCTGCAAGAGTCCTTGCGATCATTATTTATTGATTATGTATAACTTTTGGGTGCAAAGTTAGTTTTTTTTGTTTATAATTTGTGACTCAACCTTCAATATTTTTCAAATTAAGGTATTTATTATACAATATGAGGGCAGAATCTGACGAATTTGATTCAAAAACATGGTTCTCTACTCGTAAAGCTTCATGAGAGAGTACAGGAGCTGCCACATTTCCGTGAATGACCGTTGCACCAGTTTCCACATAACATTCGTCCCACAATCCACTGTCAATAAACGACTGGTGCAACTGCGCACCACCCTCCACCAAAACTGTCTGTATGCCCTCTTCCCACAACTGATGGAGCAAGTTATCAACAGTTGTTGACAAGATGAGATGATAGCCTTTCGGAAGTGCCATCGGATGGGAAGCAACCACATATCGCCGGGGAGAAGGTCCCACCCACTCACGGGTAGTGAGCGAAGGGTGATCAATTTCCCAAGTCCGCCTACCCACCAGAATGGCTTGATGTTCAGCTCTCAGACGATGGCAAAGCATCTGGGTGTGAATGGTGGAAATATGTCCATCTATATATCCATCAGCCGATTGAGCCCATTTCAATGTGACAAAAGGTCGCCGCTTGCCATGAAAAGTCATGAAGCGCTTGTTAAGCTCCTTACACTCTTTTTCCAACACTCCCACCGTCACGTCAATTCCAGCCGCTCTCAATTTCTCAATTCCTCTTCCCTGCACTTTAGCAAACGGATCCTGACAACCAATCACACAACGCTTGAAACCCTTACTTATCAACAAGTCGGCACAAGGAGGTGTCTTACCATAGTGACTACAGGGTTCTAAACTCACATAGATGGTGCTTTCCTTCAGCAATGTCTCATCCTCAGGTTTTACCGATGCACAAGCATTCACCTCAGCATGTCCTTCGCCACATCGCACATGATAGCCTTCGCCAATCACTCGCCCATTATGCACAATCACTGCTCCCACCATTGGATTAGGTTGAGCATTCTTTCTGCCATTCTTCGCCAACTGGATGCAGCGGCGCATAAATATCTCATCAGTTGTAAACAGAGTGTCCATAAATTATCAAATTGACTATTGATAAGTGCAAAGTTAGTAAATATCATCGGATTAAGTACCATATATGAATTATTTATTGTAAATTTGCCACAGATTTATCAACAAAGTTAGTAACAATCATTTTTCACTTTAAATTTTCAATTCATCATGAGTGACGGAAATTTCAACAGACAACTGCTTCCAAAAACAGAACTCTCATCAGGATTGCGAGCAGGCAGAGCACAAATGCGCTCGAAAGCAGAGAAAGCTTTTGAGGAAGTGGTGGAGAGTTTTATACTTGACGAGGGCGAACTGAAACAAGCCATGAAGAAGCGATTTATGGAACTTATCAGGAAATGAGAAGATAGTTGTTAACAAAGTTGTTCATATCCTTGTTCATACTCGTGTGAATAAGAGTGTAACAACTTTCAACAACTTTTCTTGCCTTTTCCTATTCAATTTATATACTCTATTCTTTTTGAAACAGCCAAAAAAACTTATTCTTTTTTTCCAACCAATTCTAAACACACAAGTCTTCATTTTCCAACACCCTAACTCATTGACTCTACTACACTTCTTAAACTTATCCACATCATCAACAACTTATTAATATCATCATCTTTGTTTTTTAAAAAGAAAAGAAACAATAATATGATTATGATAGTTGCGAAAGAAAGAAGCTAAAAATGTAACTGGATGAAAAAAAGAAATATTGAGAGTTTCATTGTGAAGATTATGTTTCTTTATGAAGTTGATTTATTTTTTTAGAACATACCTTTAATGAGACCATGTTACAAAACTGACAATTTGTGATACAAAAGTAAAAGCCAGTAATTTTGTTTTTCATTACCTTTGCAAAGTGGTTTGGTAGTTCTGCTACCCTAAAGCCACTATAATGCTTTTTACTACTACTCTAAAAAACCTAATGAATGAAAAAATTCATCTTTACCCCATTGTTGCTGTTAGCCATTGGTGCAACAGCTCAAAATCCTGTTATACGCGACCAGTTTTCGGCCGACCCGACAGCTCGGGAGTTTAACGGGAAAATTTATCTTTACCCTTCGCACGACATTTTGGTGCCAGAAGGACAACGAAAGGGATGGTTTTGCATGGAAGACTACCATGTGTTTTCCTCTGAGAACCTGACCGACTGGAAAGATCATGGTGTGATTGTTACACAAAACAAAGTGCCTTGGGTGAGGAAAGACTCCTATTCGATGTGGGCACCCGACTGTGTGTATAGAAATGGGAAGTACTATTTCTATTTTCCATCGGCTCCAGCTGCTGGAGGTGGCTTTGCCGTAGGTGTTGCCATTGCTGACCATCCCGAAGGTCCCTTCACCCCTGTGGCTCAGCCCATCAAGGGCATTAATGGCATTGATCCCTGTGTGTTGCAGGCTTCAGATGGCAATGCTTACATTTTCTGGGGTAATGGACGTTGTGCCAAACTCAAGGAAAACATGATTGAACTGGCTGATGACAATCCGAAGGAAAAGGTGAAATGGGGCGACCGTGAAATGGAGATGGTGGGTGTAAATTGTCTGCAAGGGTTGCCTAACCGTCAAGCTGAAGGTCCGTTCGCTTTTGAGTATAACGGCAACTACTACCTAACCTACCCATACGTGAGAGAAAATACGGAGGTTTTGGGTTATGCAATGAGTAAGAACCCCATGGGACCTTACGAATATAAAGGTATCATCATGGCTGAGCACCCCAACGGTTGCTGGACCAATCATCACAGCATTGTACAGTACAAGGGTCAGTGGTACATTTTTTATCACACCAACTTCTTCTCTCCTAACGATGACAAACGCCGTTCGGTGTGTATAGAGAAATTGGCTTTCAATGCCGATGGCACCATTCAGGAAGTGAAAGAGACCATGCGTGGTGTGGGCATTAACAAGTCAACGGAGAAGATTCAGATTGACCGTTACAGCACAGCCTCTGCCGATGTAACCACTCAATATATTGACACTACACGCGCATTTAGCGGTGGGAGCGCAACGTTACCTGCCAAAGGGAGTTGGCTGAAATATGACGATGTGGATTTCAGCGACCTGACCGATGGGTACATGCTCATCAACGTGAAAGCTGCAGACAACACAGAATTTTGTGTTCGAGAAGGTAGTGTTAAAGGTAAGGTGTTGGCACGATTCAAATTGACCGTGAAGCCAGAAGAACCTGCTGGAGGTGCCAATCAAGCCATGTCACGCTTTCGTCGCGACATGAGGAATCAGTGGCTTACACAGACAGCCGCTTTAGATTATACTCCCAAGGGAGTAACGAACTTGGTGATAACAAACGAAGGAGGTAGTGCTTTGAGTGTGGATTGGATTCAGTTTAAGAATCGTCCCAAATATTTCTCAGCTGCTTCAGCCGCTCCTGCCAACCCTGATGAAGAAGGTTTCATTCGTCGTTGGATGTTGTTGGAACCCATTGACAAACCCAACAGCGGTAACACTGTGTTTACCGATACGTATCTGCGTGAACATTTCAACAGAGAATATTTCAAGGGTCAGCAGACCATTGTGCCTAAGGATGGACAGAAGGTGACGGCTGTCTTTCAGCAGGAACAGGCACCGGCAGGCTTTGGTCGTGGACAAGCTGCTCCTGCTAAGCCTGAGGTGAAGACGGTGAAGCAAACACTCACCTGGCATGCTTTTGATAGTGAACTATTCAATGTCAAGCTCTTCCGCTTTGCCGAAAAGTGGGGCGAAAAGGTCTATGGAGTGCTTTTCTGGGCTGTCACGATTATTGATTGTCCTGAAGAAATAAAAGATGTGCGCTTGGCAGTAGGTTCTAATTCAGCCTCTATGTGGTGGCTCAATGGCGAGGAAGTTCTATTGCTCAGTGGCGACCGACGCATGGTGAAGGATGATGCTACTTCTCAGCGCATTACGCTGAAGAAAGGTCGCAACATTCTGCGTGGTGCCATCATCAATGGACCAGGCATGAGCGATTTTTGTGTTCGTTTCATCGACGAGAAAGGAAATCCTGTCAAGGGCTACACCATCATCAATAATAAATAACTTCTAATACAGAACATTACGGAATTTCACTGAATATGAAAACTATAATAAAGAATATCGTAGCTTTTTCCCTCCCTCTTTTAGGAATGGGAACTTTGAAAACTCAAGCACAGATAGGTGCTCCATATATCCACGACCCATCGACCATTGCCGAATGTGAGGGTAAGTATTACACTTTTGGTACAGGTGGTGGTGGTCTCATTTCAGAGGATGGTTGGACTTGGAATGGTGGAGCCGACCGTCCGGGTGGCGGTGCTGCACCTGACGTAATCAAGATAGGCGACCGTTACCTCTGCATTTATGGTGCTACGGGTGGTGGACTTGGTGGTGGACATAGTGGTCGCATCCTCACCATGTGGAACAAAACATTAGACCCTAAGTCGCCAGACTTTAAATGGACAACAGCAGTGGAGGTTTGTTCAAGCGACGGAATGGAAGATCAGGATGCCATTGACCCTGGTGTGCTGCTCGATCCTACAACAGGACGGCTTTGGGTGAGTTACGGCACTTATTTTGGCACCATCAGACTCATTGAACTTGACCCCAAAACGGGTTTCCGCGTAAGTGGCAATAAGGAGAAAGACATTGCCATTGACTGTGAGGCTACCGACCTGATTTATCGCAACGGTTGGTACTACCTCTTAGGCACTCATGGAACTTGCTGCGATGGTGTTAATTCTACCTACAACATTGTGGTGGGTCGTTCGCGCAGTGTAGAAGGTCCATATATAGATAATGTGGGTCGTGATATGTATCATGGTGGTGGCAGAATGGTGGTGGCTGCTGGAGACCGCAAGACAGGTGCCGGTCACTTTGGTCGTACCATTATTGATGAAGGAGTGGAAGTGACTTCTTTCCACTGGGAAGCCGACTTTGATCAGGGTGGACGTTCTGTGTTGGCCATTCGTCCGCTGTTGTGGAAAAATGATTGGCCTTACGCTGGTGAACAGTTTAAGGGTGGCACTTTTGAGATTGAGAGCGAGCGTAGAGGTTATGCATTGGAACTGACTGTCGATTTTGTGCGCATGAATGTGGCTCGTCAGGGCTGGTTCAATAGCGACCAGATGCAACAGCCTGTTAAGGCGGTGGAGAACCAGAAATTGGAAGAAGTGATTGACGGATGGCCTAAAGGAAATATTCCTGTTCGTATAGGCGACTACATGTTCCGTCCTCACCAACGTTGGACCATCACTCCTGTTCCTGAGTCTGGAGGTTATCTGGGCGGTCCTTACTTCAAGATTGTCATTGCTGGTACCAATCGTGCCTTAGCTGCCACTGAGGATGTGGAAGTGACTACTGTGCCCGAATTTACAGGAGCTGATGAACAGTTGTGGCGCATTGAACAGCTTATTGACGGTACGTTCCGTATCATGCCAAAAGCTATTCCTGGCAAATCAGGTATTAACACGAAGTTTGTCCTCTACTCCATCGCTGACAGTACCCCCACTTTGGCAGAATATGACTTCAAGTCAGACAACTCGAAGTGGAACTTCAAAAATCACTAATCGTAATAGATTTGAAATCATTTTCTTATGGTATGTTCTAAAAATTAGCTTTCAATTGTTTTTAGTTGATTTTAGAGTAGATTTGGGTGCAAGACCGCAGGGGCATAGCGAGCTATGGCCCAAGGGATTAAGCCCAAAGATGCCCAAAAGCGACAAAAACAATGGAAGATAATCATCTCAGATTTAGTAATTATTAGAATATACCTAAAGTATTATAAGATTAAAAGGTAAAAAGATTGTAAAAGTAAAAAAGAAGAGACAATGAAAAAAATTCGCCCTTCTAAACCAGAGCTGTTCTACTCGCTCAAGAACTACAACAAACAGAAATTCACCGCCGACCTCATGGCGGGCATCATTGTGGGCATTGTTGCCCTTCCTTTGGCTATCGCTTTCGGCATAGCATCGGGAGTGTCACCAGAAAAAGGCATCCTAACTGCCATCATAGCAGGTTTTGCCATCAGTGCCTTTGGCGGCAGCCGGGTGCAGATTGGTGGACCTACAGGTGCCTTCATCGTCATTATTTATGGCATCATCCAGCAATATGGACTCACAGGTCTCGCCATTGCTACGGTGTTGGCAGGACTCTTTCTCATTTTGTTAGGTGTGCTCCGATTGGGTACTATTATCCGCTACATTCCCTATCCTATTATTGTAGGGTTCACCAGCGGTATAGCCTTGACCATTTTCTCCACACAGATTAAAGATTTGCTCGGACTCCACATAGAGGGTGCTGTGCCGGCTGATTTCATAGAGAAATGGATTTGCTACATCCAAAACTTCGGCACCATCGACCTCGCCACTGCCCTTGTGGGCATCCTGTCCGTGGCCATCATTGCTTGTACCCCTCTCCTAAGTAAGAAAGTGCCTGGCTCGCTTGTAGCCATCATCGTGATGACAGTGGCAGGTATTGTGATGACCAATTACTTTGGCATTCATGTCGATACTATCGGCGACCGCTTCGAAATCAACCCCTCTGTTCCCGATGCCGACATTCCCGTCCTCTCTTGGGAAAACATCAAGGGACTCATCTCTCCAGCCATCACCATCGCAGTGCTGGGAGCCATCGAAAGCCTTCTTTCTGCCACTGTGGCCGACGGTATCATTGGTCACAAGCACAATTCCAACCAAGAACTCATCGGACAAGGCATCGCCAATGTGCTCAGCCCCATCTTTGGTGGCATTCCAGCCACAGGAGCCATTGCTCGCACCATGACCAACATCAACAACGGAGGCAAGACTCCCGTAGCGGGCATTATCCACGCTGTAGTGCTCCTGCTCATCTATTTCTTTCTCATGCCTTACGCCAAGTACATTCCAATGGCATGTTTGGCAGGTGTGCTGGTGGTGGTGAGCTACAACATGAGCGGCTGGCGCACCATCCGTGAGCTGATGCACAACCCCAAGAGCGACATTTTCGTCTTGTGGCTTACCTTCGGCCTCACCGTCATTTTCGACTTGACCATCGCTATCGAGGTGGGATTGATGCTCGCCTGCTTGCTCTGCATGCGCCGTATGGCAGAGACTACCCAAGTGAGTGTGCTCACGGAGGAAGACGATATTGACCCCACAGCCGAGACCGACCTGGCTGAGAATCCCAACATTGAGCACCTCACCATCCCCGAGCATGTGGAGGTATATGAAATCAACGGTCCCTACTTCTTCGGCATTGCCAACAAATTTGAGGAAGTGATGGCCAACATGAAAGATCGCCCCACTGTACGCATCATCCGCATGAGGCGAGTGCCTTTCATCGACTCCACTGGCATGCACAATCTGGAGAACCTCATCGAAATGTCGAAGAAGGAGGGCATCAAAATCATCCTCTCAGGTGTGAATGATTACGTGCGCGGAGTACTAAACAAGAACGGATTCGACCGACTCGTAGGCGAAGAGAATATCTGCCCCAACATCAATGTGGCCCTCGAGCGAGCAAAAGCATAGAACCTCCACCTTATCAATGACGCACAGGATTGAGCAAAAGGACACTCCCTCCCTCGCCATAGTGGGTGGAGGCGCAGCGGGATTCTTCTTGGCCATCAATGCCAAGGAGCTGATGCCAGAGCTGGAAATCACCATCTTTGAACGGCAAAAAAAAGTGCTTGCTAAGGTGGAGATTTCGGGTGGCGGACGATGCAACTGCACCAACACATTTGCTGATGTGACTGATTTGAGGCAGGTTTATCCTCGCGGGGCAAACCTGCTGAAGCGTCTTTTCAAACAGTTCTCTCCAGCCGATGCTTTCCAATGGTTTGAGCGTCACGGAGTGCCCCTCACCATCCAATCCGATCAATGTGTCTTTCCCAAAGCTCAGGACAGCCATGCCATCATTGATTGTTTTCTTCGCGAAACAAAAAGACATGGCATCCATGTCCAATTAGGCACCAAGGTAGAGAACCCACAAACATTGCTACAGCAGTTTGACTTTGTGGCTGTAACCACGGGGGGAATGACCCCCAGCCAACAAACTGCATGGATTTCCACCACATCCGGACAAGTCAGTTGGGTGCCATGTGTGCCCAGCCTCTTCACCTTCACCATCCACAATTCAGCCCTTACCTCTCTGATGGGGCTTGTAGTAGATGATGCCATCGCCCACATCCCTGCCACTTCGTTTCGCGCCCAAGGACCTTTGCTCATCACCCACTGGGGCGTGAGCGGTCCTGCCATACTGAAACTTTCCAGCTATGCCGCCCGCCATTTGGCCGAACAGCACTATCAGTCACCCTTGTTGCTGAACTGGACAGGCATTACTCATGCAGAGGAAGTGAAGCAACAGCTCACCACGCTTCTTCAGCAAAACCCGCAACGGCTACTTGACAACCTCCATCCCTTTGGTCTTCAGAGCCGCTTGTGGACCTATCTCCTTGCGAAAGCGGAACTGCTAGGAAAACCCTGTAGAGAATTAGGAAAGAAAGGCATCAACCGTTTGGTCGATTTGCTCACCAACGACACCTATCAGATAGCAGGTCGCAGTCCCTACAAGGACGAGTTTGTGACCTGCGGTGGCATCCCTCTCGACAGTATTGACAAGCAGACTCTTGAATCGAAACACACGCCCCATCTTTTCTTTGCTGGGGAAGTACTCGACATTGACGGTGTCACAGGAGGCTTCAACTTCCAAGCTGCCTGGACCACTGCATACGCTGTTGCCAAAGGCATTGAGGGAAAGCTCTAAAGACCCTATAAGCCCTATAAGCCCTAAAAGTCCTATAAGTCCTATAAGACCTATAAGTCCTATGGAATCAGCCGAAGGAAAAGAGTGGCGATCTTCTTTGTGAAGACCGCCACTCTTTCTGTCAAAAATGGGGAGTAATAATCTTTTTTACTTGATTGCCTGGCCAGCTACGTTGTACTTCACACCGTTCTTCAGGATGACGATGTGGCCATTCTCGAAGAACTTGCCGTTCTGCTTGGCAGGAGTGGTCAATACGCTTTCAAGGCCTTCGATAGCAGTAGGCACTTTTTCGCTTGTAGCACCATAGTAGGTCAATCTGAAGTCGTCAGCCTTGAACCAGTTGGTTGCGAGAGCCTTCACTTCAAGGACATCACCTTCCTGCAACTTGAAAATGATGCTTCCACGCTGTCCTAATTCTTTTGCATTGCTCATGGTGAATTCTACCTGCTCATCGTTGGCACCAAGAGAAACCTTGTTGCCTTGATCAGAAGCAAGGACAGCCGTCAACTCGTATGTTCCAGCAGGCAAAGCTTGCACTTTCTGCGATACATAATAGTCGAAAGTGGCCACATTCTTCCACGTATTGAACACGTAAGAGCCATCAACAATATCTATTGTGTAAGTTGCATTAGAATTTTCTTTCACACCAGTGTCATCACCCTTTGCAGCCTCCCAGCCACTCAAGTCACCTGTTTCAAAGCTGGCATTTACAATCACCTGAGTGAAATCAATGGGTTCAGCGTCAGAAGCCGTTTCGTAGGCCGGCACACGCAATTTAGCACAAAGAAGTTCAATCTCTTCCATCTTAGCTTGAGCTTCCTCGTCGGAATAATCGCCGTTGCTATAGCCCGAAGATAGAGCAGAATAAGCGCCGGCAGCCTCGTCGTGAGCAGCAGAACTGCTGTATTCCTCAAGGCACTGAGTCAACGATTCGAGCGCATTGCCCAAGTTCTGATAGGTAGCGATGCTTCCTTTGGCTGCACTGATAGCATTGATGATTCCTGTAAGAGCAGCGAAAGACTCTTCGCCAGTTTCAGCGTCTTCTGCAGCCTTAATAGCCGCATTCAAAGCAGCTCGAGTAGCTTCGCTCATTATCTCTTCAACCAGTTCTCCAGCTTCTTCCACATGCTCAGGCAGCACCTCGTCAATAGCTTCTTTATTCATGCCAATATATGTGAGGCGGAAGTTATCCCAGAGCGACCAACGTCCGTCGGCAGTTCCTGTCGTGTTTTTGATGCCAATCTTCAAGGTGCCATCCGTCACGACACCACGGACAGTGTTATCATAGTCGCCACGTGAGAACACGTTCGAAGCAGCATTCATGCCGTTGGGCAGACATATACCATCGCCAATAGGTGTGGAATTGTCCTCCAGCGGCGATTCGTATGGACCTCCAGCGGCAATGTTCAGCACAGCTGCCTCACTGTTGTTGGCATAGATGTATGTCAAGATTTCTTCCATCTCAGGGTCAGAAACGTAATTGTCGTATGCCACCTTCGTGTCGCCACCGGGACGGTAGAAGGCCTGCACCTTGAGTTCATAAACACCATTAGGCATGCCTTCCAGCACCTGGTAGAAATCAAAGTTAGCGTTCCAACGCTCCACGCAAGGATTGCTGTCGGTCAAGCCGCCCCAAACAACGTCGGAATACTGCTCATCATGACTCCATCCATCGAGACGATTGTTGAAATTCGCATTGACGATGCTGTTGGTGCAGTCCATGCCAGGACCCAAACAATTCTTCTTCACGTCTTCAATCATTGCCGTGAGTTTTTCACACTCAGCAAGAACTTCTTCGGTCGAAAGTTCCTTCACACGAAGAATATCTGCCACCTCTTCTTTATAGTCGTATAAAGCGTCTGCTTGCTCACCAGCATAGCCAATCTCCTGCAGCTCTTCCACTTCTGCCACCTTAGCCACCAAATTGGCGTATGCGTCTGCATTAGCCTTTATGAGGGCTATTTCCTCGGCAAGTTTATCTTTGAAAGCCAGCACTTCCTCCTTGCTGCTCATGGCTGTCAAGTCGGTGGCAAGGAATTGGTTGTAGGCATTCAATGCTGCCACCTGCACGTAGTCATTTTCCGTGTATTGAGGAGCTGCTTCCACAGCAAAGTTCACCCAGTAGGCGTAGGAAGGCACCGAATTGCCCAAATAGAGCAAGTTGGCATCGTCAATACCAATCCAGCCCTGAATGGCCTTAGGCGACTTCATGCCCACTTCCAGCGTCCCATCTTCCACACAAGTGAAAACGGTGTAAGGAGTCATGTTAGTCGATTTCACCTCTACAGAGTCATTGCCAGCATACACGTAGGAACCCTCGCCAGCCACGGTATAGGCCGAAAGCGTGAACTGATAGACACCATTAGGCAGTCCAGTGATGGGCACATAGATTTTTCCTGTAAAATTGCTACCATGCCATGCTTCCAGGAAATACGTGTTATCCCCCTGCTTACCAGGAGTGCCCCCTGTTTGGAAATTCTGAGCCGTAGGGCTCTGTTCGCGCTGCCAAACACCAGCACCCTGGTTCAGTTCAAAGTCTGCATCAGGAATGTACGTTTCTGTCAAATCCTTCGGGTTGTCAGGTGTGGCACTGTTCTCCTTATAGTCATTGATGGAAGCCAACACATCAGCCGCAGCCTGCTGCAACTGTTCGAGTGTAGCAGACGTATTGTTATAGACAGCTTGTGCCGAAGCTACATCCAGTTCAAACCCTGCTGCCTCGTCAATCCTTTCTTTGAGCAGCATGGCAGCGTCATACACCACGATGGCGCTAAAATAAGCTTGATAGTTTTCCAGCGTAACGATGCCCCATCGGATTTGCGAATCATCCTTATACTCTGGGTCAGTCAAGTACAGCTCCGTCTTGTTGGACGACTGGAGGTCAACACCAAGAGGGAAGCCAAGCAAGTCTTCCTGCTGATTAAAGATGTTGTAAGTACCATCGCCCACGGGTTCAAACTTCCAAAAGTAAGTTCCGTGGTCGTTATAGTCCACCCAGATGGAAGACACATTTTCGGCCCACAGTTTCACCAATTGGCCTGCTTTGTCGCCCACCTCCACAGAGTCGGTGATGATGACATTGCCCGTTTCATCGTCAATCGACAACAAGCACTTATAGCCTTTAGTTGCACTGACCGATGCACGGGTGTTCCAAGAGTTTGCACCCAGGAAAAATGCCTGTGCATCAACATTGTAAAGATACACCGTGTCGCCATAGACGATTTCGCCATACTTGGGGACAGGTTTTGTCCATTGAGCCATAGCAGCAACGCTGCCCAACAAGGACACTAAAAGAAAAAGTAGTTTCCTTCTCATAAACAAAAGATTAGTTTAGTAAGATGATTAAAAATAGTTAGTTAATTGGATAAAATGCGCTGCAAATATACAACTTTTTTTCGTCACTCCCATTTTTCCGAAGAGAAAAAATCAAATAAGGCACAAAAAAGGTGGCGATTTCCATTCGCATGGAGTCCGCCACCTTCAAAAAATTGTTTAACCTTTTCTTTATTACATGATTTACTTAATCGCCTGACCAGCCACATTGTACTTCACGCCGTTCTTCACGATGACGATGCGGCCATTCTCGAAGTACTTGCCATTAGCCTTGGCAGGAGTAGCCACGTCAATACCCTCGATGTCGGTTGGTTCCTTAGAACTGTCAGCACCAAAGTAAGTCAATTTGAAGTTGTCGAAGATAGCCCAGTCAGCGGAGATGGTGACATCCTTCTTCACACCGATGCGGAGCTTACCATCCTCACCCACCTTCACGATTACAGCGTTGAAACCTGGGTGCTTAGCAGAAGAATAGTAACCAATAGGTTCACCTGCATCATCAACGGCATCGAACCATACTGTAGCTTCAGCCATAGTGTTTGGTACCCAGTATGCACCATCACCAACAGAGGTGCTTCCAGCCAAAGCCGTTTCGAGCATGTCAGCGCAGATGCTCATGATAGGAGCAGAGCTTTCTGCACCATTCTCACCCGTAGCATAGAGCACTGTATTATAAGCGGGAGTGCCTTCCTCTGTCTGGGTGTTCGTGTAGTCGTTAGCGGAAGAACCTTGACGATAGTAACCCTGAACAGAAACTTCGTATGTACCAGCAGGCAGACCTACGATGTCCTGATATACGTCGAATGTCTTCTCGTAGCATTCAGCGTTGGTAGAAGTTGTACCACCAGCACCAAAGCCTGTTGACCAACCGTCGAAGTTGCCAATCTCGTCGAATGTGGCATTAACAATTACGTTTGAAACGTCCACAGGATTTTCGTCTGTAGCAGAAGCGTAATTGACTGGCATTGCTAATTGAGTGATGTACCCCTTCATCTTAGCGAGGATAACTGTGATTTCCTCCAAAGTAGCATCAGCGTTGCTGATAGCTTCCATATTGGCATTCATGTAAGCGTTAGCCTCTTCAGCCAGTGCTGCATTTTCTGAATTCTCAATGGCCATAGCCAGCGACATCTGCGTGTTGTCAGCGTCAGCGTAAGCATCAACCGACTTCTTAGCATAGTCGATAGCTTCGTCAATCTTAGCAATGAAAGCAATGCAGTCTTCTGAAGTCTTCAGGCCCTTCTTACCCTTCTCCAGGTCTTCAGCACTCTTCACTGCATCGTTACCAATCACCTTACCATCATTCTGAGCCGATTCTATATATTTGTTGAGTTCAGCCAGCTTCTGGTCGATGGCAATCTGGTAAGCATCAGCACCGTCGCCAAGGTATGTCAGACGGAAATTGTCAAAGATGACCCAGTTGCTTTTGTTTGTACACTTCACACCTACGGTCACGTCAGCAGATTCCTGCAGGGTGATGTTGAGCGTGGCGGTGTAGTCGGGGAATTCATTTCCTTCAATTGTGTGGCTGAAGTGATAGTTTGCACCTGGCATACCGTTAGGCACATAACTACCGCCAGACAGCTGGTCGTCCCACCATGTGCCATCAGAGAACAGCTGCTCTTCTGTTGCATAGTCAGTGATGAGTGGGAGTGAAGAAGACTGCTCCTGACCATTAATGGTGGCATAGAGCGCACCTTCGTTCTTGGAGCCGTCATCACAACGTACGAAGCCCTGGCAAGTGAACTGATAGAGACCGGCAGGCATGTTGAAAATAGTTTGAGACATAGTAAACTGAGCATGAAATACCTCAGCATTGCCCGACTCCATAGTGATGTCAGACATTGTACCGTTAGGATTGGCATTGATACCACCCCATGCTGGTCTTGCACCTGTGGTAGCCCAACCAGAGAAGTCCTTGTCGAAGTTACCGTTCTGAATCATGAAGGTGATGTCGTCACCAGCTTCCAAATTCTCGGAAACGTAGTCGTTGATGGCGGCTGAGAGCTTGTCGGTGAGACCCTCAATCTCCTCAACCGTGTAGCTGCAGTCTCTGTAAGCCTCTTCCCATTCACCGAGCATATCGCTCAAATCGTCAGAGATGCCTGCAAACTTGGTGCCGTCGAACTGTTCCATTCTCTCAGCAGCCTCGTCCTGCAGAGCCAACAGTTTGTCGTATGCTTGGATAGAAGCGGCCAGTGTAGCCTGAGCAGCCTCCAATGTCTTCTGAGCTTCAGCATATTCGCCACCGTTTTCAGAAATGTTCTTGGCATTGGCCAGGGCTGTTGTGTAGGTTTCCAGATCGCCCGAGTAAGCCTTCAGATCATCCATTTCCTCGGCAGGATAAGTTTCCTCTGCCTTAGCAATGGCTGCATCAAGGAACACCTTCTCTGGGTCATCCGTTACTTCGCCATAATAGAAGAGTTCGAGGTTGTCCATTGCAATCCAGTTGGCTGGCATCTTAGCCTCTGCACTGTTGATGACGCGCAGACCAAGTGTCATAGAACCACCCGTGTGGATGAAGGTGAACTCGAAATGCTCTGGCTTGCCATCCTTTGTGTACATGTCTGTGTAGTATTCCTTGCCGTCGAGCGAAGCCTTGGCAAAGAGCTGCACATCGTCAGGATAGTGGTCAGGATTCGATGGATCAGAAACACGATTCTGGTTGCTTACGATGGCATCCACAGACAACATGTACTTACCTGCTGGCAGAGCAGGGATGGTCTGTGTGATAGAGCCGTCGCCCAGGTAATTAGGAGAGCTGTTGTCTTTCCAAGCTTCGATGAATCCACTCACCCAAGCATCGCCGTTGATGTAACCCAACACCACTTCGCCTGTCTCAGGAATGGTGATGTTGGACGTACCAGAAGAGTACTGATAGCCGATGTTTGTGGCAGCAGTAGAATTACCCTGATAGGTAATGTCCCATCCGTTAATGGTGCCGTCAGCAAAGTCGTTGTTTACGAACACGCCCGACACGTCGTTCTTCTCGCCCTGAGTGATGTTGGCAAAGTATTCTTTGATCTCCACCCAGCGGCCCTTGTCGTATGCTACATCGGCGGCAGCCTTCAGTTCGCTTTCTGAACTTTCCAGATTGTTATACACTGCAAACTGGTCAGCCAGCTCTGAGGCGGCAATGCCGTTGTTCATGGCATACTCAATCTGCTTCTTCAGGTTCTCTGCGGCCAGATAGGCTGCAACTTTGCCTGTGTAAGCATCATATTCGCCTGGAGCAACGAACTGCCAAAGGTCATATACTTCGCCCTCAAAGGCGGTAGCACCTTCAATGGTTTCTCCCTCAATGTCATACGAATAAGTGGCATCTGGATTGTAGATGAACACACGTGTGTTGCCTTCTTCACCCTTCACCTTGGTGCCCACTACAAGTGGACCCGTGAAACTCTTTTCCACTTCAGTGTCAGTGTTTTCGTCCACCTCTGTCCAAGAATAGGTGTTCAGCAGTTTGTAGCCTCCACCATCTTGCTTTTCCACCACCCAAGTGGCTGTGCCGGGATAGTTTGCGCTATTGGCAGAACCATCCACCCACAGAGCATCCCAAGAGTTGCACGACACGTAGAGCCATTTGTTCTTGTTCGTGTACTGCGCTGGATAGCATTGTAGATTCCAGTAACCGCCATCAAGTGCTTTCATGCGAATGGTGTCACCATACTCCGAGACCGATGCACGAGTGTTGTAGTCGTTGTGACCAACCAGGAAACCATTGGCCTTCACGTTGTAAAGGAACAGATTGGTTTCTCCGTCATCAGCCATCTCAACGAAGTTTGTCACTGTTGGCTTTGTCCACGTTGCTGTGAAGCTTTGCGCAAACGAACTTGCACTCATCAGCAACGATGCCAGAAAAAGTAAACTTTTCTTCATAATGTTGTTAGTAATTAAAGATTAGTAAACAAATATTTCGTAACTTTGTATCTCGAAAACTAAAAAACAGTCTCAGATTAGTTGAACGCCAACTTTCCTAAAATAGCAGATATAATAGGTTAAAGTCGTTTTATATTTTCGTTAAAGATCAGTCAATTTTGCCCTTTCCAATTCATCTCTTCGTTAGTCTTTCCCTTCCATGTGGTCTGCGATGCGATGCAAACCAATGCCGATGATAAAAGTAAGGACTGCCGTTACAGCCATACCGCCAATTACATTTTGAGCCACTTCTGTAGTGGAGAAGCTGGGAGTAATAAAGGCTCCTGTCGCTGTCAATTTACTCACATCCATTGAATACTTAGCCACTTCTCTCACTGTGCCGGAAGCAAAAATATTCATACAAATTTCTGTTTGTTCCTGAAATAATCTATTGCAAGACCAGCAGCGACAAATGCCATAATTGCGGCAAGAGCTATATAACCATAATATACGTACATAGGCAATTCCCTTGTTTTTACCGTGTGTTTCCTGTGTCCCCACTATGTGAGTTTCACAGTTTTGGGGGCAAAGATAGAGAAGAAAAATAAATGAAACAAATAATTTAACAAAAAAATCAAGAAAATGTGACAAAATGATGTTTTAACCTTTACAGATGTATCGGTGAATCGATACCTTAACCCATTAGAAAGCCATTAGAACGTCTATAGAAAAGTGCTTTTCTATCGATGCGAGGTACATGCGAGGTACTATAGAGGTAGAAAATGGGTAGAGTGCAATGTTCTACCCACTTTCTACCGAGCCGCTCGATGCAGGTCGTTGAGAATGGTACTTTGTTTCACTTCGGCATAACGCTGCGTGGTGCGCACACTGCTATGCCCCTGCGGTCTTGCACCCAAATCTACTCCAAAATCAACTAAAAACAATTGAAAGCTAATTTTTAGAACATACCGTAAACGAATCTCGTCTATACAATTGTGGCGGACTCCCAATGTGGGGTGTCCGCCACTTTTTTTGTTGATTTTCTTTGCAGGATGAAAGAAAAGGCGTAACTTCGCAACATGAACAGGACTTATAGAGACATAAAGAGGCTATTTGAGGAGAATGGCATGGAACGCGGGGAGGCCAAAGCCACGGCACTCCTCTTGATGGAGAAGGTGTGCGGATGGACAGTAGAAAATGTGTTGATGGACAACGGCAAGTCGATAGCCAGCGAAAAGGTGGAAGATGTGAGGGAGAAGGCTTGGCAAGTGAGTGAGGGAGCTCCCGTGCAGTATGTGCTGGGGGTAGCTGATTTTTGCGGCATGGAACTGCTGGTGGAACCTGGGGTGCTGATTCCGAGGCCTGAAACGGAGGAACTGGTGAGATGGGTAGTGGCCGATTGTGAGCAACGCGTGGTGAACAAGACGGGGCAGATGGTGAGGATGCTTGATGTGGGCACAGGAAGTGGGTGCATAGCAGTGGCATTAGCCAAGATGATGGAGGGTGCTGAGGTGGAAGCATGGGACGTGAGTGAGGTGGCCTTGCGCATAGCCAAACGAAATGCGGAGAAACAGGGTGTGAAAGTGTCATTTGAGCAGGTGGATGTGTTGGGAAATGGTAACGACAGTGGCAACACGATGGCTTATGACATCATAGTGAGCAACCCACCTTACATTTGCGAAGAGGAATCTGCGGAGATGGATAGGAATGTGCTGGAGCATGAGCCAAGGTTGGCTTTGTTTGTCCCCAATAACGACCCACTGATTTTCTACAAGAAGATAGTGCAAATGGGCATGAGGATGTTGAAAGAGGGTGGGGAACTCTACTTTGAGGTGAACCGCCGATTTGGCAACGAAGTGGTGGAGCTGCTGAAAGGGATGAATTATCAGGAGGTGGAGCTGCGAAAGGATATGTTTGGCAACGACCGAATGGTGAAGGCAATAAAGGGATGACATTTTTCGTTACTTAATTGAACTAAAGGTTGAGAATGATGAAAATACCAAGAATAAAGGAAAACTATTTTGTGCTAAGACTCATGTTGGGTTTTGTGCTCCTGCTTGCAACGAATAGCTTGCTGGCTGACGAATGGAAGATTTATGCCTCTTACCACAATGTCACCAAGGCTGTGAAGACCGACTCGCGCATCTTTGTGCTTGCCAATGGCGATTTGTTCAGCTATGACAGTGAGGACAACATGGTGGAACTTTATAATAAGACGAATGCACAAAGCGATTTTGGCATTGCCGACATTGCTTACTCTGCGGAATGTAAGAAATTGGTGCTGCTCTATGAAAACGGTAACATTGACCTATTAGGCATGAACGGTTCGGTGTGGAACATGCCCGACATCAAGAAGAACTCCCTGAGCGACAAGACTCTGAACGAACTGAAGGTGGTGGGAGGTGAAGCACTCATCAGTCTGAATGCGGGCTTGGCACTCATCAATCTGAATGAGGGGTATTTTGTGGATTTCTATACATTTGGCAGCAAGGTGACGAATGCGACAATAGAGAATGGAAAGATTTATGCCAAGACAGCTGCGGGGGTGATGGAGGGAGACCGAAGCAAGAACCTGCTGGATGGTAACAACTGGACCAAGATGGCTGCCAGCACCGTGAACTTCGGACTGACCACGGCGGAAAAAGAGGAGGCTTCGGCGTTGCTGGAACAGGTGAAGAACATTGTGCCCAATTCGCCTGTGCGCAACTACTGCTACAAACTGAACATGGTGGGAAACCGACTTTTGGTGGCAGGTGGAAACTTTCATTATCCGAACATCGATCGGGCGGGAACTGTCATGATGTATGAGGATGGGAAATGGAGCGCATTTGACGAGGAAGCCATCACAGCCTCTGTGAAGGCACGAGAGTACATGAATGTAACCGATGTGGTGCAGGATGCCAATGATCCTCAACACCATTGGGTGAGCACCCGCACATCGGGAGTGTATGAGTTCAAGGATTTCAAAATGGTGCATCACTATGATTCCGACAATTCACCGCTGACATCTATTTTACCCGATGTGGCCACTTACTATTTGTATGTATGGACTTCGGCTATGGCACAAGACCCTCAAGGGAACCTGTGGATGTGCAATGACCAATGTGACACGATTTTCCGAGTGCTCAAAAAGGATGGCTCCTGGAAGTCACTTTATTTTGAAGAAATTGCTAAAAAGCCCACATGGGACAATACCATTTTCGACCAGCGGGGGTGGGCATGGAGCACTTGCCGACGAACGACGAATGAATTTGGTGCATCGGGCATCTTCGTCATCAATACCAATGGCACCATCGACAATACGGCTGATGACAAACACCGATTCCTTTCCTCCTTCACCAACCAAAACGGCGACAGCTACTCGCCCGACCTCTACTATTGTGTGACAGAGGACTTGGACGGCACAATGTGGATGGGGTGCACGCATGGCATCTTCATCACCAGAACGCCCGAAAACATCTTTGACAGCAACTTCACCCTCACCCAACCCATCGTACCTCGCAATGATGGGTCGGGATTGGGCGACTACCTACTGAGCGGTGTGCCTGTGAAGTGCATCGTTATTGACGGAGGCAACCGAAAATGGGTGGGAACGACCGAGAATGGCGTGTATCTGTTGAGTGCCGATGGCATGGAAACAATTGAGCATTTCACTACAGAAAATTCTCCGCTCATCAGTAACGAAATCAACGACATGGCCATCAATGGAGAGACAGGTGAGGTGTTCATCGCCACTCCCAAGGGGTTATGTTCCTTCCAAGGCGATGCTACCGATCCTGCTACAAGCATGAAGTCGAGCAGCCTGAAAGTGTTCCCCAATCCTGTGCGACCAGAATACCAGGGAAATGTGCACATTACAGGCCTGATGTACAATTCCGACGTGAAGATTGTCAGTGCGGCAGGCAAACTCGTGGCTGAAGGCACCAGTGTGGGAGGCGAGTTCTCGTGGAACTGCTGCTACAACAACGGGCGGCATGTGGCCTCAGGCATCTATTATGCCTTATGCACCGATGAGGATGGGAAAAATGGGGCTGTGGCCAAGATTCTTATCATCAAATAACGCAGCGTGGAGGACATGAGGGATAACTGCTTCACCTTTCTGAGATACGTATTTGCATTAGGCATCTTCTGCAACCATCTTTGTATCACCCGGGGTGAAGACATTTTCCTTTGCAACAGTGCCATCTTTGTCGCAGGCTTCTTTGCCATGAGTGGTTTTCTGAATTTCAACAGCTATCAGAACTTGCCTGATGTGAAACGTTTCGTCCTGAAAAGGATTCAGAGAATCTATCCACCCTATGCCATTGCAGTCTTCGGTGCTTTCATCGCTTCTTTGTTCCTGACGGTTTTGCCTCTGGAAACTATTTTAAAGCAATCGGAAACATGGAGCTACCTATGGGCGAATCTTCTCTTCTTGAACTTTCTCCAGCCCACATTGCCAGGAATGTTTGAGGAGAATGTCATGCCCTTCATCAACAGTTCGTTGTGGACTATGAAGATTGAAGTCTTGTTCTACATCAGCCTTCCAATGGTTCATTGGGCCATGAAACGCTGGGGAACTAACCGCACACTGCTATCCATCATCCTCCTTTCATTGTCCTATTATTATGCAACGTTATTTGCGTACCTCTATACTGAGAACCCTTTGTTCTCTACGCTCAACTATCAATTTCCTGGCGAACTCTGCTTCTTCTACATCCCTGTACTGATGCTCAACAACTGGACGTGGGTGAAGAAGCACCTGAACGCATTGTTGGGAACCTCTGCGGCGCTTCTGCTGCTCTATTGCGCCGACTGGCATTTTCAGTTCCTTCTTCCCCTTTTCCTGCCCGTGCTGGTCATCACTTTCGGGTACGGATGTAAGTGGCTGCTTCGCACAGCTGTCTGGAAAGACTTCTCCTACGAATTTTATCTTTTCCATTTTCCCCTTCTGCAAATTCTTTTCATGGCAAAGGGGACTGGCCTACCAACCGTGAGTGCTTTTTTCGTGATACTGCCTGTTATTTTTATCATCGCCATCGCTGTCCATTATCTTTGTAGGTATGTTCTAAAAATTAGCTTTCAATTGTTTTTAGTTGATTTTGGAGTAGATTTGGGTGCAAGACCGCAGGGGCATAGCGAGCTATGGCCCAAGGGATTAAGCCCAAAGATGCCCAAAAGCAACAAAAACAATGGAAG
>ODAI011337654.1_pt1 | contig 24468 bp, 20 predicted proteins | sample 1539321 | NCBI WGS metagenome assembly ODAI01 (sample SAMN02144231, study PRJEB22623) | gut metagenome | biome: sheep rumen | host: Ovis aries | place: New Zealand
AACGCTTTCCGATCGCTATATTTCCGACCGCTTCCTGCCCGACAAGGCGATCGACCTGGTCGACGAGGCGTGCGCGCTCATTAAGACCGAGATGAACTCGATGCCGAGCGAGATGGACGAAAAGATGCGCCGCATCATGCAGCTGGAGATCGAGGAAACGTCCCTGAAGCAGGACGACGATCCGAAGTCGAAAGCGCACCTTGCCGAGATCCAGAAGCAGATTTCCGAGCAGCGCGACGAATTCAACGCGATGAAGGCGAAGTGGGAGGCGGAAAAGGCCGAGATCTCGAAGGTGCAGGCCTTGCGCGAGCAGATCGAGACCGTCAACAACGAGATCACCGCGGCGGAAAACGCCTATGATCTCAACAAGGCCGCGGAGCTGAAATACGGCAAACTGCCGCAGCTGCAAAAGGAGCTTGCCGAAGCCGAGGCAAAGAGCGCCGCGCGCGAAAATACGCTGCTGCGCGATCACGTCACCGAGGAGGAGATCGCCCAGATCGTGGCGCGCTGGACCGGCATCCCGGTATCCAAGCTCCTCGAAAGCGAACGCAAAAAGCTGTTGCATCTCGACGAAGTGCTGCACCGGCGCATCGTCGGACAGGACGACGCGGTCCAACGCGTGTGCGACGCGATCCTTCGCTCGCGCGCGGGCATTCAGAACCCGAACCGCCCGATCGGCTCGTTCCTGTTCCTCGGACCCACCGGCGTGGGCAAGACGGAGCTGTGCAAAGCGCTTGCCGAAGCGCTCTTTGACAGCGAGCGCAACATGGTGCGCATCGACATGAGCGAATACATGGAGCAATACTCCGTGGCGCGTCTCATCGGAGCGCCTCCGGGATACGTGGGCTACGACGAGGGCGGTCAGCTGACCGAAGCCGTGCGCAGAAAACCCTACGCCGTCGTGCTGTTCGACGAGGTGGAAAAGGCGCATCCGGACGTGCTGAACGTGCTTCTGCAGGTGCTGGACGACGGACGCATCACCGACGGACAGGGCAGAACGGTCGACTTCAAGAACACGATCATCATTCTGACCTCGAACATCGGCTCCGATACGCTGCTCGAAGGCATGGACGCCGAAGGGCATCTCAAAGCAGGCGTGGAGGATTGGGTGCGCAACGAACTGAAATCGCACTTCCGTCCGGAATTCATCAACCGTCTCGACGAGATCGCGTTCTTTAAGCCGCTGACCGGCGAGAACCTTAAAAACATCGTCGAACTGCTGTTCCGGGATCTCGAAAAGCGGCTCGAAGGGAGAAACTATCATCTCTCCGTCACCGACGCGGCAAAGGCGTACATCGTCGAAAACGGTTCCGATCCGCAGTTCGGCGCGCGTCCGCTGAAGCGCTTTATCCAGTCGCACGCGGAATCGCTTCTCGCCCGCCATATCATCCGCGAATCCCCCGCCGAGGGCACGACGCTGACCCTCGACGCGGACGAAAACGGACTCATCGTGCGGTAACTTGACACAAAACAGGAGCTGCAGATTCATGCAGCTCCTGTTTTCTTTTTCGGCTTATTGTACCTTCAGCGTGATCGCCCATTCGGGATGCGCGGTCTCCTCGTGATGATAAAGGACCGGCGTGCCGCGTTCAAGCGTGCGCGTGTCGAAGGTTCCGTCCTCCCCGATCGGTACGGTTCGCACGGTTTCAAGCGAGCCGTCCGGGAGCGTTCGCTGAACGATCGCTTCCGTGCAGTACTGCAGCGTCGGCGTCAGCGTGATCGACTGCATCGTGCTGATGCGGTCGAACGGAATGTCTTCGAGATCGATCTGAATGAGCCAGTTGCCGCTGCTTCTGGGTTCCCATCCGAGCGAAGCGCCGCCGTAGATGGCTTCGCCGTCGATCTCAACGTCGAAGAAGAGGTTCCTTGCAAAGATCTCCTTCTGCTCCGCGCTCCAGTCCTTCGGCATCGACACGAGCACTCCGAGATGATGTACGCCGAGCATGTCGACCGTGCCGGGCTGTGTGACCCGCAGCGTGACGCCGTCGAGGTGCATCGGATAGTTCGTGACGGAGTAATATTGTTCCGCGTCGAATGCGCTCCTGCCGATCACCGCGTCGCCGGACAGCGCGATCTCGCTCTGCTCCGCTTCCACGCGGCGCTGCTTCATATCCTTGTACGCCGTCATGTTGATGACGACGGTGCCGAGATCGACGTCAAGCTTCGTTTCAGTTTCCTCGCCGTGGTCGATCGAGGCGATATACCGGACATGCAGCTTCAGATTGCCGTTTTCGTCGAGACAGTCGGCGAACTTCCGATCGCTGTCCGGCTCGAAAGCATCTTCCTCCGGATTCGGCAGATACACTTCCGCGACGGCGCGCAGCCCGTTCGCCTTGATGTACTCCCAGACGCTTGTGCGAAGCATCTCCGCCTCCTCCTCGGTCCAGACGTCGTCCTGATAAATGACGTCTTGAAGGGATGCATAAAACGCCTTGTCGCGCGGACGGTCCTTTTGCATGACGACGTTCCATGTGCGGCTGAACCGCGTGCCGTCCTCCAGGGTCAGCTCCACCCGGCTTTCCGGTCCGTTCCACTGTTCCATCGAACCGTCGAGATACATGGAGACGTCGGCGTAATCCTCACGGAAGCATTTCACCATTTCCGGATCGAGCTTTTCCGCAAGGAGCGTCGGCAGCGACGTGCCGGCAGGGACGTCGGGAGAGTACCGACCTTCATAGACCGGATAACCGGACAGCCCGTCGAAATCGATCACGATGGAAATATTTTTGCCGTCATAGATCGTTTCGCCGAACGACGCGGAGAAGTTCTCGCCGATCTCGCGCCAGTACGGCTCGTCGGCGACATAGTTGACATGAATATCGACGACCGAGGTCTCGGGCGGCATGATCATGCTGTCGATTTCTTCGACCGGCTCGCGGATCTCGGGGTCGGTTGCGACATAATCTCCCGTGTTTCTCGGCGTGAACCAACTGAGCACCTCCGCCCTCGCCTTCGGGATCAGAAACACCGTGCCGACAAGCACCGCAAACGTCGCTGCCGCGATCGCAAGCGGCTTTCTCCAGGCAACCGATCTTTTTGTCTGCATCTTTGCCGTTGCCTTCACGACCGCGTCGTTGACCGCGCGGTCCCGGATCATTTGTTTGAAATATTCATGTTCGTTCATACTTGCTTCCTTTCCTGTTCGTTGCATTCCAGCATGGCGCGGATCCTCTGCCGCGTGCGATACAGCCGCTGACGCACGGTCTGTTCGTTCAGCCCGAGCGCGTCTGCGATGTCCTTTTGCGAACGATCGTATCCGTAAAACAGCAGGAAGATCCTGCGGTTCTGTTCGGGCTCGCGGCGTAAAAGCTGCCAGACGGCGTCCGCTTGCTCCGCCTTCAAAAGCCGCTCGTCGATCGGTTCGTCGTCGCAAACGAAGTCCGCGTCCTCCGGCATCGGCTGTTCGGTCTCCGTGCGCCTCGCTTTTTTGCGATAAAACTCCGCAAGCACCCTTTTTGCGATCGCAAAGAGATACCGCTTCGGATCGAGGATCGGCAGACCGCCCGAAAGCCGCCGGTAAAAGCGCCGGTAGACCTCCTGAAACAGGTCCTCCGCCTCCGGATCCGCGTTCGTTTTGAGCATCAGATGCCGTAGAAGCGCGTCGCGCGTTTCGTCATAGATGTGATTGAATCGTTCGTTTTGTTCCATAGTCCTGTTCCTTTAAAACCGGTTTCACCCTATAAGACCGTTCCTTCGTTCAAAACATAACGCGGTACGGAAAAAGGGCCGCGTCGGGGCAGCCCTTTTGATCGATTTCATAGATAAGTCGTCAGATCCGACGCCGCAGCGAAGCGGATGCGCCGCCGTTAATCCCAGATGCGGTATGCCATCAGGAAGTGCTCTTTCCAGTAGCTCGAGCTGAGGATCGAGTCGGTGATGCGCACCTTGCCCTTCGAGGACGACGCGTCGATCATGCGGCCGCCGCCGAGGTAGATGCCCACGTGACCGGTGCTCATCGATTTGCCCTTGAACACCAGCACGTCGCCGCGCTTGATGTCGCTCATCTTCTTGATGCGCATGTATTTCGAGCAGCTGCGCCACGAGATGCTCGTCATATAGCTCTGCTTGACGCCCGCCTGGTTCAGGCACCAGTAGACGAAGCCCGAGCAGTCGAACCGATCCGGACCTTTCGCACCGCGCACGTACTTCGAACCGAGCTTGGATTCGGCGATCTGGATGAACGTCTCCTTGCCCTTGCCGTATGTGATGGTGTGTCCGCTCGTGCTGCCGCCGACGTCGCCGGAATCGTCGTTCTTCGTCGGCTTCGGCGTCGTCTTGGAACCGGAGGACGGCTTCGGCGTTTTGCTGCCGGAGGACGGCTTCGGCGTCGTCTTGGGCGTCGGTTTCGGCGCGTTCGGGTTCTTGACCGCGTCGTTCGAAAGCAGTACGCGGATCGTATCATAGCCGACCTCGCCGTCGGCAGTCAGCCTGTTGCGCTGCTGGAAGTCCTTGACCGCGTTCTTCGTCTTGTCGCCGAAATAGCCGGTGACCTGACTGCCTCTGAGGTAGCCGTAATGTTCGAGCCGTTCCTGGATGCGCTGTACGTCCGCGCCTTCCATGCCGACGGAGAAGGCGAACGTGTCGCCCTTGCCGCTCTTCAGAAGCTGGATCGTGGAGCGGCCGAGACAGCCGTCGACGACCAGACCGTTTTCTTCCTGGAAGCGGCGCACCGCGTTCTGCGTCTGTTTGCCGAAGATGCCGTCCGGCTCATAGGTCAGATAGCCCTTTTCAAAGAGCAGCTGCTGATACGCTTTGATCTCGTCGCTGCGGTCGCCGACGCTGTAGAAGAACGCCACCGTGTCCTCGCCGAACAGCACCTCGAACGCTGCGTTGTCGATGATCACGTCGTCGGGCAGGTTGTTGCGCGCGCGGAAGCTTCGGACCGCCTTTTCGGTCTCCTCGTCGAACTCGCCGTATTCCGAGCCGTCGAGATAGCCGAGCTCGATGAGCCGTTCCTTGGCGATCTGCACGTCGTCGCCGGTCGATCCGCGCAGGATCGCATAGGTCAGCGCGTTCTCGTCGAACAGCTTTTCGTAAGTTTCCTTATCGCAGATGCCGTTGGCATGGATGCCGTTGCGCACCTGAAACGCGCGGATCGCGTCCGCGGTACCGTCGGAATACTCGTCGTCGGGCTGTTCGAAGTCGAGATAATCGAGCTCCATCAGCCGGATCTGGATGTCCAGAACGATCGGATCCTCGTCGCCGCTGATCAGCGTGTCCCCGTTGAGCGGGTGCCGCGTGGGCGTGGGGGTCGGCGTCGGCTCCGGCGTGGGCGTGGGGGTCGGCGTCGGTTCCGGTGTGCACTCCGGCGAGTTCAGCGCCGGATCGCCGGTCACGTTCTCGCGGATCGGCGTCGGCGTCACTTCGACGCTCACCTGATCTACCTCCGGCGGCAGGTGCGGCCGCTTCGGCAGCAGGATCGCAAGCAGGATCAGCACGCATACGCCTGCGCCGATCAGTATATAAGGCAATCGTTTCCCGATGCGTTTTTCACCCGGGGCGTTTGACTGTTCCATATCGGTATCCTTTCCACATATATTCGGATGGTATCATTATAGTACGGATATGCAAGAAATCTGTGCTCTTTTCATGAACAAAACGCAACAGATTTGTAAAAAAAGCAAGAAGAAAGTCGGTTTAATCGTAAATTCCGCGAAGACAAAAAAAGGAACGGGTCACACCCGCCCCTATGCGATACAAAACGGTGTCCGTTTCCGCGCGCTCATTCGTGCTGCAGCACGTTTCGAAAGTACGTGCGAAGATGCGCGACGGTCTCCGAAAGATCGGAGGGACGCCTTGCACTGCCCTGCGCCAGCGTGCCTCTGCCGCCGCCGTTGCCCGAAAGCGCCGCGTTGACCGCGCCGATCAGCACGCCCATGTCCGTCTTGATGCCGTCGGATGCCAAGAGGTATGATACGCGATCGCCCGTGTCGGAGAACAGCACGGTCAGCGATCTGCCGGTCATCGTCGCGCCGGCGAGCGTGCGCAGCCGCTTTGCGTCCACATGTTCGAGCACGCGCACGCAAAGCTTTGTGCCGTTGACGGATTCCGCTTCCTCGACCAGCGCCTTTGCAAGGTATCCGTCGAGCGCGGCATACGCCTGCCGAAGTTCCTTTTTCGTATTCGAAAGCTCCTCGCCCTGCTTCACGACCGCCGCCTCCGCCTGCTCGCGCGCGGTCGAAAAGCGCAGCGCGATCGACGCGACCGTATCCTGCATCGCCTGCGCGTGAGAAAGCGCCCGCATGCCGCACAGGAACGTGCAGCGCGTGCCGCCCTTATAGGGGATCGCTTCGACGATCTTCAGCTGTCCGATCTCGCCGGTTCTTCTGACGTGCGGCGCGCAGCAGGTGCACGCGTCGCTGCCCTCGATCGTGACGATGCGGATCGGCGCGGTCAGCCCCTCCGCGTGCTTGCGAAGCGGGATGCCCCTGAGATCGTCTTCGGATTCATAGATCGTCGCCGTGACCGCCGCGTTTTCGGCGGCGAGGCGGTTTGCAAGCGTTTCGATCTCGGCAATGCCCGCATGCCCGACCGGCTTGTCGAGGTCGAGCGTGGCGTACGTGAGCGCGCAGTGGAAGCCCACGTTCTGCGCGCCGAACAGCTTCCACGCGCAGTAGCTGAGCAGATGCTCGCCGGTGTGCTGCTGCATGATGTCGAACCGCCGCGCAAAGTCCAGCTCGCCGTGCACCGCCGTGCCGACCGGGATCGCGCAGTCCATGCGGTGCAGCAGCCGCTCGCCGCGCTCGCAAACGTCCGAAACGGTCACGTTGTTCAGCGTGCCGACGTCGCAGGGCTGACCGCCCTTGTTCGGGAAGAACGCGCTGCGATCGAGCTCGATGAGATAGGCGCCGCCGTCCGGTTCGCACGCGATCACCGTCGCGTCGAACGCATGCAGCATGGAATCCTGAAGATACAAACGTTCCGTCATACGAGATACCCTCCGAAAACAGTCAGAAACAGAAAGACCGTGGGCAGCGAAAACGCGGTCGTGACCGCCACCGCCTCGCCGGCAAGCTCCGCGTCGCTGCCGAGCGCGTTCGCAAGCGGATAGCTCGCCATCGCCGTCGGCGCGGAGAAGATCAGAAGAATCGTCAGAAGCCGCAGACCGCGGAACCCGAGCGCGAGCGCGAGTCCGGTCATGACGGCGGGGATCGCCAGCAGCTTCACAACGGTGATAAACGACAGCGCCTTGCGGTTTTGCGAAACGCCCGAGAACGTGAGGATTCCGCCGAGCGTCAGAAATCCGAGCGGCGGCACCATGTTTGAAAGATGCGTGATCGGCTTGTCGAGCACACCGGGCAGCGTCCAGCCCGTCAGCCGGAACAGATAGCCCGCCGCCACGGAAAGGATCACGGGATTGGTGGCGAGGTTTTTGAAAAACGAGCCGAGCCGGATCTTGCCGCCGCGGTTCATCTCCAGCGTGATGATGGAGAGCAGGTTGTACTCAACCGCGACGAGCGCAGCCGTCGTGACCGTCAGCGCAAAGTTGCCCTCGCCGAGCATCGACGCCGCAACGGTCAGCGAAAAGATGGAGTCGTTCGAGCGGACGCACGCCTGCGTGATCGCGCCGCGGCGCCGGGGATCTTTGACAAAGCGCGGCAGGATCAGCCAGAACAGCGCGAACAGCACGAGCACCGAGCCGACCGACAGCGCGACGACGGCCCAGTCGACGCTCGCTTCGCTGTCCCGCCGGATGATGTTGTGAAACATCATGCAGGGCAGACCCGCGTAGTACACGATGCGGTTCATGACCGAAAACACGTCCTTGGACGCGATTTTCGTCACGCGAAGCAGCAAGCCCACCGCCATCAGGATCAGCAGCGGCGCCACGACATGAAAAGATGTAACCAGATATTCCATACGAAATATTGTACCGTAAACGCCGCCGGATTGCAACGATATATTCCGCGGGCTTTGTTGACAAGGCGCGAACGGAATTCTATAATGAATGCGGTATATCACGTGCATGGCACGACAGGAGGAATTCCAAATGAAGAAACTCGTAATCGCCCTCGGCGGCAACGCGCTGGGCAACACGCCGTATGAGCAGCTGAAGCTCGTGCAGCAGACCGCAAAGCCGATCGTCGATCTCATCGAAGCGGGCAACCAGGTCGTCATCGCGCACGGCAACGGTCCGCAGGTCGGCATGATCAACCTTGCGATGTCCACCGCGGCGAACGCAAAGGCGATCAAGTCCGATATGCCGTTCCCGGAGTGCGGCGCCATGAGCCAGGGCTATATCGGCTATCATCTGCAGAACAGCATTCAGAACGAGCTCAGAGCGCGCGGTCTCAAAAAGTCGGTCGCGACCGTCGTCACGCAGGTGCTCGTCGACGAAGCGGACCCCGCGTTTTCGCATCCCAGCAAGCCGATCGGCGCGTTCTATTCCAAGGAAGAAGCGGAAAAGATCGCGGCGGAGAAGGGCTATACGATGGTCGAGGATGCAGGACGCGGCTACCGTCAGGTCGTGCCGAGCCCGAAGCCCGTTGACGTCGTGGAAAAGGAAATGGTCAACACGCTGATCGATGCGGGTCACGTCGTCATCACCGTGGGCGGCGGCGGCATTCCGGTCATCGAGAAAGACGGAAAACTCGTCGGCGTTCCCGCCGTCATCGATAAGGACTTCGCGTCCGCAAAGCTCGCCGAGCTCGTGAAGGCCGACGCGCTCGTGATCCTCACCGCGGTCGACCGCGTTGCGATCAACTGGGGCAAGCCGGATCAGAAGTCGCTCGAAACCATGACCTGCGAGGAAGCGGAACGCTACTGCAAAGAAGGACACTTTGCGCCCGGTTCGATGCTGCCGAAGGTACAGGCGGCGATGAGCTTTGCAAGAACCGGCGGCGAGGCGATCATCGCATCGCTCGAAAACGCGGCGGCAGCCCTGCGCGGCGAAAGCGGCACGAAGATCACAAAGTAACGGGAAAACCGAATCGGAAAACAAAAAGCGCCCGGGCGATCGGGCGCTTTTTCGTATGAAACTTATTTGCGATAGAACAGGATGCCGATGCAGTTGGGTCCGCAGTGCGAACTGACCGTGCAGCCCGCGCGCGTGTGGATGATCTCCGCAAACGGCGCGTTCTTTCTGACCGCTTCCTCGGCGGCGGCGCGCACCTCGTCGGTGCAGCCGGAGTCGGTGATGAAGATGCGTTTGAGGTCCAGCGAATCCTTGTCCGCCAGCTTGTCGTTGACGTAGCGCACGACCGCGCGCTCGAACGAGCAGCGGTATTTTTTATCGACGCCCATCTTGCCGGATACCGGATCCACCTGGATCGACGGTTTGAGGTTCAGAATGTTCGCGCCGAACGCCAGAAGCGCGTTGCAGCGTCCGCCGAGCGCGAGATAGCGCAGCGTGTCGAGCACGAAACTGACGTCGAGCTTCATCTTGCGCGCTTCGAGGATGTCGAAGATCTCCTTCGCGGTTTTGCCTTCGTCGCGCAGGATGCACGCGTCGAGCACAAGGTGTCCGATGCCGGTAGAAAGGTTTCTCGAATCGATGATGTATACGTTCTCAAAGCCCTCCGCGGCGAGGCATGCGTTCTGATAGCACGAGGACATCTCCGCCGAGATCGTGAAATGCACGATGCCGTCGTATCCTTCGTCCCGGACCTTGGTAAAGAAATCGACATAATCGCCGACGTTGACCGCCGCAGTCTTGGGGATCGACTTCGTTTCCTCGACGTACCGGTAGATGTCGGGCGGGGTGACCTCAACGGAATCCCGAAGATCGCGGTCGCCGAGCCGGACATACAGCGGCGTGATCTCGACGTCGTACCGTTCGATGAGTTCGGGGCTCAGGTCGCAGGTGCTGTCTGCGGAAATACGGATGCGCATGAAAGTACTCCTTTATCGATCATTCAACATCATGATCTTAACACGGCTGAATGTCAAATGCACTCTACCGTTTGCACATAAATATCCACCGGGAGGAGAATCGCGCTCTACTCCCGGTAGAATCCGCCGCATTGCGCGGCGCTCAGTTCAGATGATACAGCTTTGTAAACTTGGCGGTCAGATAATCCGTGTAATACGTCGGATCGAACGGCGCGCCGAACGCTTCCTCCATCAGCTGCGTCGGCTCCTTGATGCTGCCGAAGCGGTAGATGTGCTCGGTCAGCCATGCGACGATCGGCTTCAGATCGCCCGCGCGCACGCTGCTCCACACGTCGAATTCCCGCTCCATGCGCTTGATGAGCTGCGCTCCGAACGCGGAGCCGAGCGCATAGGACGGGAAGTATCCGAAGAGTCCGCTCGCCCAGTGCGAATCCTGCAGCACGCCGCGGCGGTCGTCCGGCACGTCGATGCCGAGATACTCCCTGTACATGCGGTTCCACTCCTTCGGCAGATCCTTCGCTTCGAGATCGCCGTCAAAGAGCCGCTTTTCAAGCTCGTAGCGGATCATGACGTGCAGCGGATAGGTCAGCTCGTCCGCTTCGGTGCGGATCAGCGACGGCTCCGCCTTGTTGACCGCGACGTAGAAATCATGCGCGGTCACGTCCTTCAGCTGCGCGGGGAAGATTTCCTGCATCTTCGGGAAGATCGCCTCGATGAACGGCTCGCTTCTGCCGATGATGTTTTCGAAGAAGCGCGACTGTCCCTCGTGCACGCTCATCGAAACGCCGCGGCCCAGCGGCGTCTTTGCGATCTCGTCGGCGATGTTGCGCTCATACGTCGCGTGACCGCCTTCGTGGATGACGCTGTACATCGACGCTTCGACCATGTCCTCGTGGTAGTGCGTGGTGATGCGCACGTCGTATTTGGTGAACTCAGTCGTGAACGGATGCTCGGTCTCGCCGATGATGCAGTGGTTCCGGTCGAGCCCTAAAACGTCCATCAGATAATCCGAAAAGATCCGCTGTTCCGCGATCGGATAATACCGGTGCAGGAACGAAACGTCCGGCTGTTCCTTGATCTTCGCGATCACGGGCACGAGCCGCTCGCGCACGGTTTTGAAGAACCGGTCGAGCGTTTCGGTGCAGAGCCCTTTTTCGTACTCGTCGAGCATCGTGCCGTAAACCGGCGCGTCGGGGCGGTAGTACCGCGCAAAGCGCTTTTTCGCCGCGATCAGCTTTTCGAGGTGCGGAAGGAACATCGGAAAATCGCTTTTCAGCTTCGCTTCATGCCAGACCTGATCGGCGGTCGTCTGATCGATCGTGTACTGCACGTACTCGTCCTTCGGAATGCTCGCAATGCGCGCGCGCTCCTCCGTTGCAAGCTCCGCGGTCCGCACGAGGATCGGGTCGACCTCGTCGCGGTGCGCAAGGATCTCGCGCTGCATCGCCTCGGTCTCGGGCGAGGTGTACATGTCGTACACGGCCTCGGACAGCACGCCGAACGTTTCGCCGACGATCGGACCGGCGCCCTTCGGCATGATCGTGTTCATGTCGTAGTTCATCAGCCCCATCGCATGGCGATAGGCGCGCAGTTTGCCGAGGTATGCACGGTAGCGTTTCACGGTTTCTTCGATCATGGTTTCTGTCTCCCTTCGGATGATGGATTTTCGGAATGTTTTGCATGCGGTCTGCCGAACAAAATCAGCAGGATCACGGCTGCGGCGCCCGCCGCGATCAGGATCACGCTGCGGATCGCATCGTTCGACGCGCCCTGCGCCGTGCAGGCAAGCGCCGAAAGCAGCGGCGCCGCCGAAAAGACCCGTTTCATACGCGCTCCTTTCTCAATCGTCGGCGAACAGCCACGCGAACCAGTCGTCGTTCGCCCACGGATCGCCGTCGGTTTCGTCGTCATAGAACCAGTCGTCCCAGTCGAATCCGCTGTCGGTGGCGCCCCAGCCGTTCCAGAGATCGCCCCAGCCGCCGAAATCGAAGGTGTCGGCGTTCGAAGGCTTGACGTCGGTGAACCGTTCGAGCCAATCGATGTAGTCCGTATCGAAGCCCGCGTTGCGGAACACGCGCTTCAGATCGTTGTAAAACGCCGTGTCGCCGTACGGCAGGGTGACCGAAAGCCCGGTCAGCGTCGTTTCGTCGGAGGTCGCGTTGAAATACACGACCGCTTTTTTCAGCGCGGCGATCAGCGCGGCGGATTCGTCGGAATCGATGTTCTGCGCCACGGAAAGAATGTCGGTGACGCAGTAGTCCTCGAGCGTGGATTCCGGCATGAGCCATCCGCCGATGCTTTTCAGACGGGGATGCGCGCGCCCGGTCGACTGGCGAAGCTGGCTGTAGTTCACGTTCACGAGCGCGTCCTCGTTTGCGTAGGCGAACTCGACCCATGCCGTGTACAGCAGCTTCATGTACGCCTGGTCCATCAGCGCGAGCGTGACGCCGTCCTCGTCGACCTGCGATTCGCACCAGCGGACCGTATCGTCGATCGCGATCTTGGCAAGCGATTTCGTGTCGATCGCCGGATCGCGGTTCAGCGCTTCGATCCAGCCGGCGTACGACCAGCCGCTGCCCTGCTCAAAGTCCTCGCTCAGCAGCGTGTAGTCGCAGTATTCATAGAGCGCGCAGCAGACCTCGAGCGACGACATCAGACAGCTGTCCATGCCGATCAGGTCGAAGCAGACGCCGCCGTTCTGCAGCGCGATCTGCATTTCATCGATCGTCAGCGTCGAGGAATACGGCTGATACTCGTCGTATCCGAAGCCGTAGACCGGACCGCCGCCGTGATCCCAGAGGATCAGGATATAGCGTTCCGCGGGGAACCGCTCCGCGCCCCAGCGGATAAAGTCGGACAGCGTGGCGGGCACGGTCGTGTCGAGCTGACCGAGCGAGTTGTCCAGAAGCTCCAGTCCGTCCTCCTGCACGAGCCAGCGCTGTGCATGGTCCGCGGAAACGTTGTATCGCGGCGCCCACCGGCGCGTGCCGACGGTTTCGATCACGACGTTGACGCGGTCGGTCTTCTGCGCGCGCAGCATCTCGGTGATGTCCGCCGTCGCCTCCTGATACTCGGATTCCAGATCCGAGCCGTTCATCAGGATCAGGACCGTTGCGCGGTCCGTGCCGTCGTTGCGCAGCGTGACGCGCGGTTCGCGCACGCCGGGGACCGTCGCGGGCTGCTGATGGTCAAGCACGCTGCCCGGCAGCGTCGGCGCGGCGGAAGGGATCTCAACGGATTCCGCTTCGACGGTCGGCGTCGGCTGGACCGAATCGGGACCGTCCCACATCGGCTCCGGCGTCGGCGCCGCGGTCTGGGGCGGCAGAGACGGCTGATCCGGCAGCAGATCGTCGAACAGATGCTCGCAGGATTCGGTGCAGGCGCCGCATGCGGTGCAGGCAAGACCGCATCCGATCGGTCCGATGCACGCCGAACCGAGCGACGCAATCGCGCCGCAAAGCAGCACGACGGTCAGCGAGATCGCGATCAGCAGAGGTTTTGAATGACTGCGGCGCATGGGGGCTCCTTTCCGGTCAGATATTCGGATCGCTTCGCGTGCAGAACGGCACGCGGACATAACGGTTTTGGAATCGTTTCGCATACGGATCGCGGGCGGTGCGCCGATCCCCCTTTCGAATGCCGAAAAAGTACCGGAACAGCAGCCGCTGGCTCCAGCGGTATGCGTCGGTGCGGTCGATCTCGATCGATCGGCACGAGCGTTCGATGTGCGCGCGGCGCAGCAGCAGCGTCGAAACGTGCCGCAGATTCCGTGCGCCTTTTGCCCACAGGTACGCGTTCAGATGATAGCGGATCTCAAACGCCATGCACCGCGCCGTAAAGAGGTACGGCTCGCGGTATCGCTTTTCGTACGCCTCCTCGAGCGCTTCGGCGCAGAGAACGGACAGCCGCCGCGAACCGAGCGCGCGGGAGAGCGCGTTCCATTGTTCCGGCGATGCCGAAAGGTCGATCCGAAATCCCTCCCGCAGTATGTCCGTGCAGGAAAAGAGGAGCGCTTCGACCCGGCGCCGTTCGGTTTTGCGCGGTTCGCTCACAGGACTTTTGCGATCTCGCGGGCGACGAAAACGCCGCTTGCCGAGGCATGCGACAGCGAGTGCGTGATGCCGCTGCCGTCGCCGATCACGTAAAGCCCCTCGTGCCCTTCGCTCATCAGCCGGTCGTTCAGAGCGACTTCCATGTTATAGAACTTGACCTCGACGCCGTACAGCAGCGTATCGTCGTTCGCCGTGCCGGGCGCGATCTTGTCGAGCGCGTAGATCATTTCGATGATGCCGTCGAGGATGCGCTTCGGCAGGACCAGCGAAAGGTCGCCGGGTGTCGCCGCGAGCGTCGGGCGGACCAGCCCTTCCTCGATGCGCTTCACGGTGCTGCGCCGTCCGCGCACGAGATCGCCGAAGCGCTGCACGATCACGCCGCCGCCGAGCATGTTGGAAATGCGCGCGATGCTTTCGCCGTACAGGTTGCTGTCGTTGAACGGCTCGGTGAAGTGCTTCGAAACGAGCAGCGCGAAGTTCGTGTTGTCCGTGTGCATGTCCGGGCTTTCATAGCTGTGCCCGTTCACGGTCACGATGCCGTTCGTGTTTTCGTTGACGACGATGCCGTTCGGATTCATGCAGAACGTGCGCACGTTGTCCTCGTATTTTTCGGTGCGGTAGACGATCTTGCTCTCATAGAGCTCGTCGGTGAGATGCGAGAACACGACGGCGGGCAGCTCGACGCGCACGCCGAGATCGACGCGGTTCGAATGCGTGGTGATGCCGAGGCGCTTGCACAGCCCTTCCATCCACGCGCTGCCGCTGCGCCCGACCGAGATGATCAGCTTGTCGCAGGAGAAGACCGCGTCCTTCGTGTGCACCAGATAGCCGTCCCGCTCCTCCACGTCCTCGACCGGCGTGTCGAACAGGAAATCGACCGATTCCTTCAGCAATGCGAACAGATTTTTCAGCACGACATAGTTGAGGTCGGTGCCGAGATGCCGGACGGACGCGTCGAGAAGCGTCAGCTTGTTTTCGAGGCAGAGTTTTTTGAATCGCGTGCCCGCGGTCGAAAAGATGCGCGCGCCCGCGCCGCCGTACGACATGTTGATCGAATCGACGTATTTCATCAGCTCCAGCGCCTTTTGCTTGCCGATGTGCTCGTACAGCGTGCCGCCGAAGTCGTTCGTGATGTTATATTTGCCGTCGGAAAACGCGCCTGCGCCGCCGAAGCCGGACATGATCGAGCACGTCTTGCACTTGATGCAGGTCTTGATCTTCTCGCCGTCGATCGGACAGCGGCGCGCTTCGAGCGCATGTCCCTGCTCGATGACCGCAACCTTGAGCTGCGGCGCGCACTTTGTGAGCTCGTATGCCGAATAGATGCCGCCGGGACCGGCGCCGATGATGATGACGTCATAATGCTGCTGCATGGTGATACCTCCGAAATTCCGGTTCATTTATGGTACGCTTCGTTGCGGCGGATCTTGAATCCGCGGTACAGCTGTTCCAGAAGGAGCAGCCGCGCAATGCGGTGCGGGAATGTCATCTGCGAAAAGGAAAGCTTTGCGTCCGAACGCGCATAAACCTCCGCCGACAGCCCCAAAGAGCCGCCGATCACAAACGTCAGCGGACGCGCCGCAAGCTCCTTTTCCTCCAGGAACGCGGCGAACGCCTCCGAGCGCATTTGTTTGCCGTCGATCGCGAGCGCAACGACGAAATCCTTCTGCCCGATCGCCTTGAGGATCCGCCTGCCCTCCTTCTCGCGCACAAGATCCTCGTCCGCGGGATGCAGGGATTCCGGCGCTTTCTCGTCCGGGACCTCGACGATCTCGAGCGCGCAGAAGCGCGAAAGCCGTTTCTGAAACTCCGCGCAGGCGTCCTCGAAGTAGGGCTCCTTGAGCTTTCCGACGCACAGGATGCGAATGTTCATCACAGTTCGAACACCCCCGTCGGTTCCTCGCGCGCGGCGATGCAGAGCTGCACCCGATCCGCGATGCCCGCGCTTTCGAGCGCGGCGCGCACCGTGACCATCGCGAGCTCGGGATAGTTGTTTTCACGGCTCAGATGCCCGAGGATCACGTTTCGCACGCCGGTGCCGTAAAGCTTCACGATCGCGGCGCCGCAGTCGTCGTTGTTCATGTGTCCGATGCCGGAGAGAATGCGTTTTTTCAGCAGATACGGGTAGCTTCCCGCCATCAGCATGTCCACGTCGTGGTTCGCCTCAAAGAGCAGAAGTTCGCAGCCGGAGAGGATCGAAAGGATGCGCGCGTCGGCGTGTCCGAGATCGGTGCAGATACCGACCTTGTGCCCGCCCTGCGAAAACGTATAGCCCACGCAGTGCACCGCGTCGTGCGGGACGGTGAACGGAAGGACGCGCACGCCGGACAGAAAAAAGTCGCGGTCGGATTCGAACACGCAGACGTTCTTCGGCGCAACGTCCTTTAAAACCGTGCGCAGCATCGACCACGTTTCCGCGTTCGCGTATACCGGCAGATCGTATTTTTTGGACAGAATGTTCACGCCGCGCACATGATCCGAATGTTCGTGCGTGACCAGGATCGCGGTGAGATCCTTCGGCGAAGCGCCGATCTTTGCCATCAGCTCCGTGATGCGCTTGCACGAAAGCCCCGCGTCGACCAGGATGCGCGCGTTGCCGGCTTCGATATAGGTTGCGTTTCCCGAGGAACCGCTGCATAAAGGACAGAATCGCATAATGCCTCCCGAACAAACAGTATACCATAGAATCGCAGGGAGGAAAAGGTTTTTTATTGCAACGCGCAAAAACTCGTGATATACTGCTCGCATGATCATCGAGGAACTGGCGCTTGCAAAACTGAATCTGACGCTCGGCGTGCTGTATAAGCGCGAGGACGGCTATCACGCGCTCGACACCGTCATGCAGACGGTATCGCTGTTCGACCGCGTGCTCGTCGAAAAATCGCGCACCGTCGAGGTACATGTCACCGGCATGACGCTGCCCGTCGAAAACACGATGTACCGTGCGGCGAAGCTGTATCGCGAGGCGACCGGCTGCGGAGCGAAGATCCGCTGTGAAAAGCGCATCCCCGCGGAGGCGGGCATGGGCGGCGGCAGCGCGGATGCGGCGGCGGTTTTAAGAGGACTGCAGCGGCTGCATCGCATGGCGGATGATCGCACTTTGAGGCAAATCGCGCTTTCGGTCGGCGCGGACGTGCCCTTCTGTCTGGTCGGCGGCACCTGCCGCTGCGAGGGCGTGGGCGAGATCCTGACGCCGTTTGCGCTCGGAACGCGCCTGTGGTTTGTGATCGCAAAGCCGAAGCAGGGCGTTTCCACGCGGGAATTGTTTTCGCGGCTCCCGCTTCCGCGTCCGCGGGTGCAGACGCTTTCGTGCATGGCGGCGCTCGCAAAGGGCGACCTTCCGTCGCTTGCCCCGCTGATGAAAAACGTGTTGGAGCCCGCCGCGATCGAGCTTGTGCCGGAGATCGGCGTTCTGAAGCAGAAGCTGCTGGATGCGGGCGCGATCGCCGCGCAGATGACCGGCAGCGGCTCCGCCGTGTTCGGATTGTTTGAATCAAAGGAGGCGGCGGAAGCGGCGCTGCCCGCCGTGTCGGATGCGGCGTTTTCCGCTGTGTGTCATTCGTTGTAAGGAGGAAACCCCGTGTCTGACAGAAACATCCGTTTGCTGGTCACGGCAGGCGGGCTTGCCGCCGTTGCCTTTTTTCTGTCCGCGTTCGTGCGCATTCCGCTGCCGGCGGGGTATCTGAACCTCGGCGACGTCGGCGTGTTTTTCGCGGCGCTGGCGCTGCCGTGCGGCTATGCGGCACTGTGCGCGGGGGTCGGAAGCGCGCTTGCCGACCTGTACGGTTTTCCGCTGTACACGCCGGTTACGTTTGTCGTGAAGGGACTGACGGCGCTGGTCTTTTCGCTTCTTTGGCGCAGGCTGCCCGGGAAGCTTCGGTATCTCGCGCTGCTTGCGGTGCCGATCGTGCCGCTCGGATACTTTGCGTTCGAGATCTTTGTTTACGGCGAGTTTGCGTGGGCGGATCTGCCGATGAACCTGCTGCAGGCGTCCGTCGGCGCGGCGCTCGCGCTTCTGATCGAGCGGCTGACAAAGGGACGCTTCTCCGTATAAACCGAATCTTTGCGGATCAAACGCCTGATATCGAAGGGCCGATCGAGGCTTTTTATTTGAACGGCAGGACGCGCGCTCTTGCGCGCCGTGAAAAGACATGTTATAATAAATAAAACGAAAAAATGCGTCTACGGAAGGAAATTTGCGAATGAATAAGAAAGAGATCGAACTGCGCTTATCGGATCTGGTCGCTATGCTGCTCAAGGCGGCGAAGCTTATCCTCTGCATGATGCTGATCCTGGCGATCCTCGGCGGCGCGTACGGCGCGTACTGCGTCGTGAAAGCGAAGCCGACCGTTACGGCGGAGGACGTCAAGAAAGCGGAGGATGCCGTGACAGCCGCGCAAAAGGGTGTTACGAAGGCGGAAAAAAGCCTCATTCGCCGCAACGAAACGGAAATCCCCGATGCGGAGCGCAGGATAGAGCGTTCGAGACTCCTCGTGCAGCGGCGCCAGGAGTACATCGACAACAGCATTTATTACAGCATGAATCCGTTCGAGCGCGGCATTTCGCGCCTCACCTTCTATGTGGAAACGGATTTTTCCGTCGACCCGAACGTTGCGGGGCTCGTGGAGGATCCGCGTGACAGCATCGTGCAGGCGTATGCGCAGCTGTGCCCGTTCGACAGTGAGATTTTAGACAACGTCGCTTCTATCATGAATGTCCGGGCGGACCGGCAGTACATCGAGGAACTGATCTCGGTTACCCCGATTTCCGGTCGCTTCGTGCAGATTGTGGCGCTTAACGACAACGCCGAGATCGCGAAGAAGGTCGTCGACTATCTGTATCAGACCATGCAAAACCGCCTGAAGGGCGCCGTTGCGGAACACTCCGCCAACGTGATCAGCACCTTCACCGGCTATGAAGTCGACTGGGCGATGAACGACAGCCACACCGCAAGCGAGGACAGTCTGTTGACCGCGGAGCGCGCGGTTGTCGACGCAGAAGACTCCCTGCTGGACCTGCAGACGGGCGTTGCCGAAAAGGAGCAGGCGATCACGGACGCAAAGGACAAGCTGGAGGATGCACAGAAAAAGCTGAAGGATACCAGAAACGCGTTCGAGAGTTCGCAGCTTACCGCAAAGAACCTGCTGAAGCAGGGCGGCAAATGGGGCGCGATCGGTCTGGTGGTCGGACTGGTTGCGGGGTGCGGCATCGCGCTGCTGCGCGGTTTGTTCAACGGCCGGATCCAGAATCAGAGCGAGGTCCAAAACCGCTATGCGTTCCCGCTGATCGGCGTGCTGCCGCGGACCAAGAAGGTATGGTTCGACAAGGCGATCCGCCGTCTGGAGGGCGAACCGGTGGGCAACTTCGACGCGACGGCGCAGGCGACGGTACAGAGCCTGCTCGCGCGCGCCGGCGAGCGTTCGGTCTGTCTCGTTTCCACGGAGGACCGCGCCGCGGCCGAAAAGCTGGCGTCGTTCACCGACGGCAAGGTCAAGGTGCTCGGCAGCATCATCGACGACGCGCAGTCCGTGCGCGAGCTTGCCGACTTTGACGGCATCGTTCTCGTGGAGCGCCGCGGCAAATCCCGCATCGATCTGGTGGACGCCGAAGTGCTGCGCGCCAAGGCGCTCGATAAGGAGATCCTCGGCATCGTGCTCGCGTAAAAACCGAACAGACAAATCAAAAATCCTCCCGGTTTCCGGGAGGATTTTTTTGTTTCGTTTATTTGTCCGCTTTCTTTTTCTTTCCCTTGATCGCCAACAGGAACACCAGAAGCAGCGCAAGGTAGAGGAACAGCAGTCCGAACGTGACCCACGTCAGGGTCAGCGTCGTCGGAGCAAGCCCGACGAGCAGCAGCATCGGCGCACCGAACACGATCGCGAACGCGCTGCCGGTCAGCAGATTGTTCGCGGCGGGCGTTCTGAAATCGGGATCGATCTCCCTGAGCAGCATGACGCCGGAGCTGATCGTGCCGGTCATCATGCCGTACATCGAAACGAAGCCCTCTTCCGCATAGCCCGCATAGAGCTTCTTCGAAAGCCACTTGAGCCAGAAGAACGTGACGGCGCCGCCGGCGATCGCCATCAGCACGAACGGCACCCAAAGCCCCTTGAGGTCCTCGATGTTGATGCTCGCGATGCCGCAGACGATCATGATGTCGAACGCGAGACCCGAGATGCGGCTCAGAAGATAATTGTTCTGATACTGGCGCGTCATCGTCTTCGTCCTGCGGAACACGCCGAGAAGCTTGCGCACGATCATGGCGAGCAGGGTGCCGATCACGAAGTTGAAGCCCCAAAGCAGCGAAGAAACCGTCTTGGCGACGCCCGGCGCGAAGCGCTGCAGCAGCGAGTCGACGCCCCAGGAGAGCAAAAACGTCAGCAGATACACGAGCAGCACGAGCGCGAACTGCACGGAGAACTTGTCGAGCGACTCCGCAATCGGGATCTCGTTCTCATCCTGAAAGTCGGCAACGGTCACGACCGAGCCGGAAAGATCCTCGTGTGCGGCGCGTTCGCGCGTTTTACGCCGCGCGAGCACGTTGATGTAGATCACGCCGACGATGCAGGCGCAAAGGTATCCGGCCGCAGCGATCGCAAGACCGAACGAGCGTCCGCCGGCAAGCCCCAGCGATTCGATCGCGGTGCCGATGTTGTTCGCCTGTCCGGGTCCCTGCCCGTAGCCCATCGGCAGCAGGATGCCGCTTGCCGCGAACACCGTCGTTCCGCTGCGATAGAAGAGATAGAACAGCAGCAGCGAGATCGCAAGCCCCGCGATGCCCTGCACGAGATACGTCGAAACGATCAGCGCGCCCGACTTCGACGCGGTCATGGCGCCCCTTTGCGACGCATCCTTCTTGGTAACGCGCAGCGACAGTGCGATGAAGCCGATCGCGATGCCGTGATAGGTCAGCATTTCGAGGATCGTCGTATCGAACGGATTGTACGGAAGCCGTGCGAGCGTTTCCGCCGGAAAGATGTACAGTCCGGCGGTGCGCAGGATCAGAAAGAGAAAGCCGGCGAGGACCGCGGTCGGCATCAGCGACTTTTTGAAGAACGGCACCTTGCGGCGCAGTACGTTCGCGAGAAGCAGAAACAGCGCGATCAGCCCGATCTGAATGATGATGTTCCACAGCTCGGTGTTCGATGCGGTAAAGTTCATGATTGGGGTACTCCTTTCCAAATGCGGTACAGCAGCATATATTTGCGGGTGTTCAGGACGTCTTTGCCGCTCGCCTGATAGTGCCCGTCATGTGTGGAAAAAACGAGCAGATTCCGCCGGACAAGTTCCATGTCCGAGACGTCCGACAGCGCAAACGAGCGATCGCCGACCGAGATCGCGCCGCGCGTCATGCAAAGCGTGCCGGAAGCAAGCCGGATCCTGCGGTGCGCGTCGTCGTTCTCCCACAGCGTCACGTCCCCGTCCGAGAACGAAAAGTCCGGATCGTTCGCCGCGGTTTGAAGCCACGCGAGCTGGTCTGCGTCCCAGTCGATCAGCGTGCCGTACGGCATGCCGTGCAGCCGGTAATGCGCGTCGAGCGAAGCGTCGAGCCCGCAATCGCAGCGGATGCGATCTCTCAAAGTACGGATCGTGCCGACGCGGCGGCAGCGCGGACAAAGGAAGAACGCGCTTTCGAGATACTCCGCGCGATGACGGCTCCTGTAGGCGACCGGCTCCTGTTCGATGCGCGCATAGGCGTCTTCCGCAAGGTCGCGCTCGATGTGCGCGTTGATCTCGGCGTCGGTCATGGACTTCAGCTCCTCCGGCGTGTAGACGCGCACGATGTGCCCGAAATACCTGCCGCGGCGGATGCCTCTGCCCCAGCGCGGCAGCGTAAAGAAGCCGCCCTCGAACCGATAGGTGACGAGCGCGCACTTCGCCGCGCGGGCAAGCTTGCCGATCGTGGGAAGGAACGGGGAGTTTCTGCCGTCAAACGAGCAGGTGCCTTCGGGGAACACGCCGACGTTCAGCCCGGCTTTCAGCGTTGCAAGCATCTCCTTGACCGTGGTGACCGCGGTGTCGCCTTTGCGGCGCACGATCGGGTCGTACAGCAGACGCAGGATCTTCGAACCGAGCCCCTTCTGCATCAGATGCTCGCTCGCAACGAAATACAGCATCTGCTTTTTCAGCGCCAGAGCAAGCAGCACGGGGTCCGCGGCAGTGACGTGATTCGCCACAAGCAAAAACGGCTCCGAGGGGACCTGCTCCTTCGGATCACGGAAGGCGTACAGCGCGCGCAGCACCGGACCCGCCGCGGAGGCGAGCGCTGCGTGGACGTGTTTTTGCATGCGATTTCGTTCGATACGTGTGCTCATTTCATATATTATAACAGAATCCAAATGAATTGAACAGAGTCAATTTGCGCGATTCCGGCAATTTGCGCAAAGAAGAGCGGTCCCTTCCGGGACCGCGTCAGATTACCGTTCCTTGCCGAAGAAGTAGACCGCGACGGTGCCGGGACCGGAGTGGCAGCCGATGGTGGTGCCGATCATATAGACCTCGATCTCGCCGTCGATGTGCGGGAAGCGTTCCTCGACCTGCTGCTTGAGTTCGAGCGCGTCCTCAAGGCAGTCGGAGTGCGAGATGAAGCAGCGTCCGCTGTACTGTTCGCCGCCGTCGGCAAGCTCCGCCATCTGGTCGACGAGCGCGCGCAGCGCGCGCTTCTTGGTGCGCACGCGCGAGTGCACGGCAAGGTGACCCGGATGGTCCATGCGCATGACGGGGCAGATGCCCAGAAGATTGCCGATCTTGCCCGCCGCGGGCGAGATGCGTCCGCCGCGCACGTAATAGGTCAGCGTCGTCGAGCAGAACAGATGATGGATGTGCAGGCGGTTCTGCATCGACCAGTCGTACAGCTCGTCGATCGTCTTGCCCTCGGCGCGAAGCTTTGACAGCGCTTCCATCTGCAAACCGTAGCCGGAGGATGCGCCGCGCGAATCGACGATCAGCAGCTTGCGCTCGGGGTAGCGTTCCTTCAGGTCCTCCGCCGCGGAAAGCGCGGACTGGAAGGTGCTGGAAAGCCCGCTCGAAAGCGTGACGTGCAGCACGTCTTTGCCGTCCTTCAGAAACGGCTCGAAATAGTCGATATAGTCAGCTTCGTTGATCAGACTCGTGACGCCGACTTCACCGTTGCGGATGCGGTCGTAAAACTCCTTGTAGGGGATCGTCTTGCCGAGATCATCCTTGTAGGCGACGCCGTTCATCGTGTAGGTGTTGCAGATGTAGTGCACGTCCATTGCGCGCAGTTTTTCTTCCGTCACGTCTGCGGTCGAGCAGCAGCTTAAAATAAAATCGTTCATGTCGTTCTCCCGTTGTGCCGTACAGGCATATTTCTGAGATTATCATACATGCAAACGGAACGAAAGCCAACCTACCGATCGCGAAGATCGCTCTACCCGAACAAAAACGCACGGTAGAATTGCGAAAAACAACTCTACCGTGCGTGGAATGTGCCGGATTCGGCGGTTTTCAGAACTTTCCGGAGTGTCCGCCGTGCGATCCGCCGGACGAGGACGTATGCGTCGAACTTCCGCTGTGGAAGCTGCCGCCGCCCGAGCGTCCGCCGGAGGAGCTCTGCGGCGTGACGTGCACCGAGCGCGAGGTGTGCGTGTTCAGAAGCACGTCGCTGTTCTGCGTCAGCAGGAACGAGGACGGCGCCAGATACGCGTCGGCGTCGAACTTCTGCTTCACGTCGGTCAGCTGCCGCTTCATCGCCGTCACCGGGATAAAGGCGAACAGCGCGCCCGCGACGATCGCGAGGAAGATCAGAAATCCGTTGAGCGGGTGACGGTTCAGCACCGTCGTGCTGCTGTTCACGAACGTCTGAACGGCGCCGTAGCAGTCGCCGGAGCGAAGAAGCTTCGTAACGTCGTTTGCGATCGCATTCCGGTCTTTTTCAAGGAACTTCGAAACGGCGGCGCTTCCGATCAGCCGGAAGGTGCTGCCCGTTTCGTTCGCACAGAAGACCACCGCGTTCGACTCCTGCAGCCGCTTTTCGCCGATCAGCCGGTCGATCGGAACGGACAGGTCGGTCGCGTCGGGATCATAGAGGAAGTACAGCGCCACATCGCTGCTGTCGTACACGCGCGCGATGGCTTCGTTTGCCGTCAGCCACTGCGAGTCCGTCAGCGCGCCGTCGGGCGTATAGACGCGGTTCAGGTCGAACGGGCGTCCGTCGCGCGCCATCTTCAGCAGTTCTTCGCAGCGGTCCGCATAGGCGTTGAACGCGTCGCGGTAGCTGTCGGAACGCAGATACGGCAAAACGGACGGTTCGATGTAGTTCAGAATGCCGTAGTCGGTAAACGCCGTGATGCCGTAGCCCGAGGTGCTGATCGCAAAGTCGCGGTCTTCCATCGAGATCAGCAGCAGGATGCCGTCGCCGTTGACGGTCGTGCCGTTCGCATCGGGCGTCGCGCCGTAGCCGTAGCCGCCGTAGTCAAAATAATCGTCGGCAAACTCCTCGGCGGTCTTGCCGCCGAGCGACGGAACGATCGCGGCGAGCACGTCGCAGCGGTACGTTTCGGAGAGCTCGCAGAGCCGTTCGTCGAGCGCGGCGAGATCGGTCTCGCGCAGCAGTCCCATCTGA
>ODAI010542916.1_pt1 | contig 24462 bp, 15 predicted proteins | sample 1539321 | NCBI WGS metagenome assembly ODAI01 (sample SAMN02144231, study PRJEB22623) | gut metagenome | biome: sheep rumen | host: Ovis aries | place: New Zealand
ACGTCAACAGGCTCTTTTATTTCCTTGTGATAGAATATTTTTACCGTGACCCAAAGGCAGAGAACAGACCACAATGGTATCAGCAGGAATTTTCCGTACCTGACAGCGAGATATATCTTGTTAGCGGAAACGCTTTTGTAGGGGGGACCGCTGTTCACTGGAAGAACTGAAAGTCTTGCATCGGACCAGGCCTCCAGGTATCCGGAAACTGTGCAGATAAGCAGTACACCGGCAGCGCATACAGCAAAGCATACAGCGAGGTACCTGGAAAGTGAGGAGGGGATAGACTTTCTTTTCACTTTACCCATTTGTATCCTACTCCCCAGACTGTAGCGATGTGTTTATCCTCACCGAACTTTCCCAGCTTAGCACGTATGCGGCGGATATGCTCTGCGATAACGGAGCTGTCGCCCTCAGCGTCGTAGCCCCATATCTTCTCATAGATGCGTTCCTTGTCAAAGACCTGACCGGTATTAAGAGAAAGGAGCTCTATAATGCGGAACTCCTTGTTGGCGAGCTCCACCGGAGCGTCACCGACGGTAAGGGACTTTTCTGTATAGTCAATGACTGTATTGCCGAAGAACCGGACATTTTTCGCAGAGTTCACACGGTGGTCCCGTCTGATATGAGCTGCGACACGAGCACCCAGCTCATCCAGCGAGAATGGTTTGATGATGTAGTCATCTCCGCCGGCAGCAAATCCCTTTATCTTATCCTGGTCATCGACTTTTGCAGTCAGGAATAGGATAGGGCAGTTAACGTGGTCTCTTATAGCGGAGCATACCTGAAATCCGTCTGTACCGGGCATATTCACATCAAGAAGGATAAGGTCCGGGGACTTGGCAGCGGATTCAATAGCCTGGGTCCCGTTATAAGCCGTATAGACCAGGTATCCGCCCAGCTCGAAATAGTCTTTTAGGAGCTCCACAACGTCCTTTTCATCGTCAGCAACAAGAATACTGTACATTTTCAACGCTCCTTTCCGTGATATTGTAAATAGTAAAGTTCAACTTTTTATCAACTCCTATATTATACCCTTTAGCGCAGAGAATGTCAAATTCTGTTGTTCCGGACTTGTATTTAAGGGAAAAATAGGTTATAATAGGAGCATAACTTTTATCAGGAGGAAGCCATGCTCAATAAAATATTCAGTTTCTTTAACTCTGTTGATGGATTCATGTACTATCCGTTGCTTATCATCGTACTTGCTGCGGCGGGACTGTTTTTTTCATTCAGGACACGGTTTGCACAGGTGAGACTTTTCGGGGAGGCCTGCCGGCTCATAAAGGAGAAGCCAGCCGGTGACCAGAAGGTATCGTCCTTTCAGGCATTGATAGTATCCACAGCGTCAAGAGTTGGAACGGGCAACATTGTCGGTGTATCGACAGCTATCTGTCTCGGAGGACCGGGAGCCTGTTTCTGGATGTGGGTCATGTGTATTATCGGAGCGGCATCGGCATTCATAGAGAGTACACTTGCACAGATATACAAGTGTAAGGATGAAAAAGGGAACTGCTATGGCGGTCCTGCATACTATATCGAGAAGGCTCTGCATCTGCCTATAATAGCGGCAATATTCTGTATTTTCCTTATAGCTACATATGCTTTCGGATTCAATCTGCTCTGCTCATACAATCTACAGTCAACCTTTGAGGCATACGACTTCTACGACAGCACCATTACTCCCGTAATAGTCGGAGCAGTTCTTGCCGTCATAGTTGGATACTGTGTAATGGGCGGAGGAAAGAGGATAATCAGCATAACCGAAAAGGTAGTCCCTGTAATGGGCATACTCTATGTATTCATCTCACTTGTGATAATAGGCGCACATTTCACCAATATCCCTCATATGTTTGCGCTCATATTCAAGGATGCCTTCAACTTCCGTGCAATGGCCGGAGGACTTGGCGGTTCATGTCTTGTGTATGGTATCAAGAGAGGACTTTACTCAAACGAAGCAGGAGTAGGTTCAGCACCTAATGCCTCCGCTTCCGCAGACGTTACTCACCCGGCAAAGCAGGGACTTGTCCAGACTGTATCCGTATACATCGACACACTTCTTCTCTGCACAGCAACAGCACTAATGTGCCTGAGCTCAGGAACAGCCTATAACGAAGAGGTGTCCGGAGCTCCCTATGTTCAGGACTCTATCTCTACAGTTTTCGGAAAAGCGGGACCGGTGTTCATCACAGCAGCTATGATACTTTTTGCCTTTACGACGCTTATCGGAAATCTTTACTATGTTGACAATGCTCTGACATATTTGAACAGGAAATGTCCACCCTCAAAGAAGTTCATGACAGCATTCTACATAGCCTGTATAGCAGTGATATTTTTCGGAGCCATAACTCCGATGGACTTTGCCTGGACAATGGCAGACATTACAATGGGTGGAATGACACTCATAAACATCCCATGCTGTTTTATGCTTTCCAGGAATGCAGTGGACAAGCTCCGGGATTATGAAAAGCAGAAGAGAGGAGGAAAGGACCCTGTATTCCATGCCGAGGACATCGGGCTTGACTCTTCAGGGCTCAGCTTCTGGAAGTGATGATATGAGCAGGAGGCGGAAGATATATGATAATAGACATATCGCAGGAAGTTTTTTCATGTAAGGTCTATCCGGGAGACCCGTCACCGGAAATGGAGCGTCTGCTCAGCACAGACAACGGCGACGTCTGCAACCTTACATCCTTTTCGATGTGTGCTCATAACGGTACACATATAGACGCTCCCTTTCATTTTTACGGGGAGGGAAAGACCGTTGACCGCATGGGCCTGGAGCCGTTTGTAGGCGACTGTTATGTAGCACGTCACAGCGGAGAGGTCACAGATGAGGATGCAGCCGGTATACTTGCAAGGGCAGAGAGGGCAGGAGCCTCAAGCCGCATCCTCATAGGCGGAGATGCAGTTGTCACTGCCGGAGCGGCGAAGGTATTTGCAGATGCGAAGGTGCTTCTGCTTGGAAATGAGAGCCAGACGGTGGGGCCGGAGGATGCACCTATGGAAGTACATCTCATTCTGCTTGGTGCAGAGACAGTCCTTCTTGAAGGCATCGTACTGAAAGATGTTCCGGAGGGACGTTACTTTCTCAGTGCCGCACCTCTTGACCTTGCAGGCTGTGACGGAGCGCCGTGCAGAGCCTATCTTATCAGCAGATAATAAAAAATGCCGTCCTTCGCAGGGCGGCATTATTGCTATTAAGGCGGACCTCAAATGAGCCGGTCAGTCTATGAACCAGGCCTCAGTCAGTTCAACTGCGCTCTTATCGAGCTTTCCGGAGCTGTCCATGTAGTTCCAGACCTCAACATCTGCTCTTGTGACAGACTCAGGGAGTTCAAGCGTAAGAACAGCCTCGCCCTGTGCGTCCAGCGTGACCTTGTCAATGGAGAGCTGTATCCACTTGCCTGACTTTCCGGTGTCCTCATTCAAGAAATTCGGGTCCCAGTACCCCCAGCCGATATTCATGGAGTTTTCTGGTCCTGCTTTCAGTCTCACATACAGGGTACGTCCGCCGAGACCGTCTGTAAAACGCCACTTTCCGGTATCCTCCGCATTATAGTTGACATATATCTTTGCTTCGGAGCTCTTTCCGGAGGCCATGAGCTTTCTGAGCATACACATATCATAGGCATCAAGCCTGCCGTCCTCGCAAAGGTCGGCATTTTTCCATGACAGCCAGCCCTTTGCCGGGTCACCGAGAAGGAATCGCTGCAATGCTGAAACATCAGTCAGGTCAACAAGGCCGTCAGCGTTTGTATCGCCGGACATAGATATATCCAGAACATCTGCTACTTTATTACCGGTGACGGCAGGGCAAACCGGTTCACTTTCGTTTCTGAAAGCATATGAAACACAGTTCCAGCCTTTGACAAGGGGGATGTCCTCTGAATCCATATAAAACTTATTGTCATAAATACGGCTGTTCTGTCCCCAGCCGTCAACAGCCATATAGAGGTCAACAGCATACAGTACTTTTTCATTTCCGTTCTGGTATCCTATATTATTCCGGACTATGACGTTGTTGCCTTTTACTTCAATAAAGCTGTCTGCACCGTTCAGACCCTTGATGCCGGAGCCGTCAAAGATGCAGTCCTCCACAAGAGCACCGAGGGTATATTCCTTGATGTCAACGCAGTCTGCCCCGACATTGGAGATGCGGCAATTTCTGACTGTATTGTAGTGGCAGTCAAAGCCATATTCGGTGGTACCCTTTGCACTGCCGATATAAATACCTTCACCGTACTGTGGGCTGACAGTTCCGCAGTCGTGGATATAGCAGTTTTCGATGAGGCAGTTGGACGTATCATCTCTCAGGTGGATTCCCTCTGTGCCGGTATTATAAACCTCACATCCGATAATATTGGAATTGCTTCCCTTATCAAGGATGATGCCCTTAGCAGCCTCGCAGGCGACGATGTTTTCAATGTTCCAGTATTCACCCATAATGTGAAGAGCTATTTTATTCTCCTGGGACACGCCGCACAGGACGGCAGGGTCATCCGGGTCTGCACTGCAAATGGTAATAGGCTGTTCAGCGGTACCGCTCGACTCCGAGAAAAAAGCGGCCCAGTTTCCTTTCCAGACGTCATTCTGATAAGTTCCGGGAGCGAGGATGAGTTTATCTCCGGGCTTAGCATCGGCAAGAGCGTCAAGGAGCTGCTCTGTTGTTGAGATATTCACCTCACGGGTACCGTCAGCATCCACAGAAAGAGGGACGCTGCTGTACATAATGGCGGCAGCGGTCATGATAGCAGAAAAACGAAGCATACGTTTTTTCATGTTGAGCACCTCCGGATGTCAAAAGTCGTTCAATAATATATGCCAATGCTTTTTTAGCCGGGAAGTCATAGTTCCTAAGAATGTAGTTCTTTATGTCCAGGCCTCGTAAAACATATCTTATATATATTATATCACGGATAAGGCTGTTAGTCAAACAAAAAGAGCAGTGATAGTAAAAGTGAAAAATGAAATAGAGGACTGGTGGAAAGCTGGTTTTCTTTGTTGATAGTGTACAAAAATGCGGAAGACTTTTTGGCTGAAAAATGACCCACTTGGCCCTTGTTTTTTGGGGATGGATATGGTATGATAAAGGTGTATAAATAAATCCCCTCATATTTCAAAAGGAGTGATCTATATGAAAAAATTGATGAAACGCACTGCTGCGGCAGTCCTCTCGCTGGCGATAATTGGCGGAGCTGTTCCGCCTGTAGCGGGAGTTTCACCGCTGAAAAAAACCTCTGTCACAGCAAATGCTGCTGATAATATCTATTTCGACAGTGTGACAGGTGTGCTGACTCTCGACGGAGAGATAGCTAACTTGGACTATTTCTGGAATTTGTATGCTCAGGACGATCAAAAAATTATTCTTGATATCAAAGAGATCGTAGCTACGGAAAATTGTGTTCTTAATAAGGATTGCAGTAATTTTTGTGAGCTGATACATTCAGCGGAAACTAATCTGTCTATAAAATATGGCTATAAGAGCCAGCTATGGAAAATTGACCTTTCAAAAGCCGATGCAAGCAAGGTCGAATCTGCTTACGATATGTTTGAGGATATGGGGAATCTTAAAACAGTTATTCTCCCTGACTTCAGCAGCGGCAATCTTAAAGATGTTTCCGGTATGTTTAGTGGCTGTACCAGCCTTACCTCACTGGATCTCAGCAAAATGAATACAAGCAATGTGACTAACAGCCATGCGATGTTTTCGAGGTGTGAAAATCTGAAAACGATAACAGTTTCCTCCTTATGGAACTTGGATAAAGCTACAGATTCTGATTGGATGTTTAATAAATGTAGAAAACTCGTCGGCAGATACGGAACTCAGTGTGACTTGATAGGAGCCTATGATAAAGAGTATGCCCGCATTGACCTTCCGGGTTATCCGGGTTATCTTACATCCAATTCCAAAGACACAATAATAGAAGGAGAAGTATACACCCTTGATCCTGAAACAGGACCGGTAGATGACATCGTTATAAGCTATGATAATGCACTGGTCCTTAATGATGTCTATGTGCAGTTCGATGACCGCTATAATCAAGGCTGGGGCATAAAGAAAGTTTCAGGAATATACAGATTCAATGAAACCCAAAGCTCTGGTTATTACTACAAAATACCGGATTATGATCTGGAAAATGTTAATGTCTATACTCTTGCAAACATAGTTGACGGCTCTGCGGAGCCTGATGAACTTGACATCAACTGCGTGAGATACGGCGATGAGCCGACAGACAGCATCATTGCAGGTATTGAGATAGCCACCGGCACCGGAACAGAGGACGATCCGTATATACTCGAACCCTATACGCTTGCCCTGCCAAAGGTGAATAAAGTTGAGTGCATAGATGATTCTGCACTGCGGTTCAATATGCTGCTGCCCCATGACGTTGATTCAGTGACGTTCAGCGGGGCTGACGGAGATGTGACCTACACAAGGGAAAATGACTTCGATGCTGCAAATACAGATTCATATTTCTACAGCTTTGACTATCCCTTCACCCTTGCAAATGCCTCTGAGCCTGTGTCAGTTACTGTTACAGCGTATGGCAACCCCGCTCGTATCGTAAAAACCACAATAGTAGATGAGGACGGCTGGAAGGGTAAATGGTACAATGCAGATACATCCGGAGATACATATGTACCTAAGGATTACATACAGAAGAGTTATCTTGCCAAATTTGTAAACGGCGATTATATGCTTGGTGATGTTAGTGGTAACGGTAGGATTACTAGTAAAGATGTAAATTTGCTGTATGAATATGTTAACGATCAGACCGGTTTTTCGGCAGCAGAAAAAGAATACATTGAAACAGTCGGAGACATTTTCTGTCCCGGTGACGGCGTAGACGAAAAGGATTGCTCAATGCTGAGTTATGCTTATGATGAACAACATCTATCTCATAAATGGGGCCCATTCCCAGTGTATGGCAACGTACCTGAGTATGATGAAACACTGGTATCAACGGGAGAATATCTCTACGGCGAAAACTATGTAATAGGTGCATCACTTACCCTTGACGGCTCTATCGGTGTGAACTTCCAGGTTAACCTTGGCGAAAACGCTAAAAAGGCAGTCCTTGACGGACCCTCCGGCGAGGTAGTCATAACCGACTTCGATAACTACAAGCATAAAGGTTATGGCAGCGGATATGACAGCCAAGATGAAGAATGGTTTTATGCAATATATTATGACGGCTCCTATATGCTGAGCTACTATGTTGATGCAACTCAGATGAATGACAAGGTGACACTCAGGCTCTATGACGAGAACGACAACCTCCTCGACATCAGAAATTCAAGCTATGTCCTCGACGATGACAAGACTATCGAGTACTCTATTGCTGACTACATAAGCAATTACAAGTCCACAAACGAAAAGACAGATGCGCTGGTAAATGCTCTTGACAATTACTGCAAGGCAGCATCCAACTATTTCAACGGCACAGACTACAGCATTGAGGGTATTGAAGATATAAATACCGATGAGCTGGATGAGTTAGCCGGCAGTCTTGACAGCAGTATAAAACTCTCTCTTGTACTTGATTCAAAGACCAGTATGAGAGTTTATTCCGATAACAGCACTATCAAGCTGGACGGTAATAAACCGGAACTGCAAACCAGCAAATACGGTAATTTTTACGAGATACCCAACATTGCCGCCCATGAACTCACTGAGCTCCATACACTGACAATGGACGACGACGGACCGGTAAAGTACAGTTTCAGCCCGATGATATATGTAAAGCGAGTTCTGGAAAACCCGGATGCCAGCGAAGAGCTGAAGAACGTGGCTAAGTCTATTTACGTTTATGCAATGGCTGCGAAGAATATAAACAGCATAGAAGGTGGAGTGTGGGGTTAACAATTACCTTGATGCATTAACTGCGACTGAATTATCTGAAAGGAGTTTTAAGATGAAAGAAAAGTATACTACCCCCGAAATGGATATAGTTGAGTTCGAGAGTGAGGACGTTATTACAACAAGCGTTCCCGAAGTTGAACCACAGTAAATAAAAACAACAGGCAGCCTTGAACGGCTGCCTGATTTTTTTGATCAGGGAGAACATTTTTTGTTGGATCTTATGATCGTTTAATGGAGCTTTGGAAATTTTCTTCCTGTTGTTCTATTTGTTTAATATAGCAGCTTACGAGTTCGTTATTGACCTGTACATCATATTTCTGTGCGAGCATCAACGTCATTTTGATGTACAGAAGCTGTGCACGGGATATTTCACCGTTTTTTATACAGGTGATGCTTTTAGAAATATAATTATCCCATATATCTTTATAAATCTTGCTGCTGTCATCAGAACTATCTATTTTTTTGCATATTTCAGGAGCGATTTTATAATATTCAAGGACGAGGCGTTGTGCTGTATCTGAAGTTGTAAGATACTTGTCACGAAATGCTCTCATCAATTCCAGTTCTTCGCAATTGTCAGCAGCTTTCAGATTTTTCACAGCAGCGGTTGTTATAAAGCATCCGCCGGAACTATGATGATTAGACGATGTTGTTTTGTAGCTTTCGCTTTTCTCATAGTGAGTTTTGCTTTCTGCCGCTGCTTTTTTCTCTTTTAACTCAGCAGATGCCTTATTATAAAGAGTAACTGCATCGCCGAAGTTGCCAGCCTTAGAATAGCAACTAACCGCCATGTTAAGGTTTTTTGATGTTCCCCATCCATTAGCGTACATTTTTCCCTTACAATAATTTGCAATTTTACTGTTTGCGCCAGATAATTTTTCCATAGCTAAAGGAAAATTCTTTTTCAGGTAATAAATAATTCCGAGGACATGGGTGTAATGTAACTGATTTACTCCTGCGTCGATCAGATGCTGACAAAGGACCATAAGTGCATCAATGGCTTTTTTTCTTGATTCAGTTAGCTGATGGTAGAAAGAAGGCAGATAAGAAACCTGATCTTCGTATATTTTATCAGCAATAAGTTTTGCTGCTTCGATGCTTCCTGCTGCGGCAGCCAATTTATACCAGAACCATCCGGACTCGAATATGAAAAATGTACTTTCTTCACTGATCGTCTCCTTGCCTTTCATAATATCAGCATCGGTCTGAATAAGATCGGCAAGAAAATCTACCATTTCTTGAGATGTATTAAATCTTTCAAACAGAAGTTTTCCGGCAGGCGCATATCCTTCAAGAAAACTCTCCTCCAGCAATTCATTTGACTGCGGAGAACCATCTAAGTAAGTGAGTGAAAGAGCGTATTTTTCCTTTGCAGTAGTAATATTTCCGTCAATTGATCTGATCCATTTTTGAATAACAGGTAATTCGCTCGTTGACAAATGGCTTATATCACTGCATGCAATAGCCATTTTGTTTATAAGCCATATATCGTTTATATGGAGCAGAGATGACAGAGAAATTTCTTTCCTCGTCTTCATGGAATTGATATAACCATTGATAAAATCATAATAATGATTATTTCTAAGATATGTATCAGCATATTTTTCGGCATCTTCAAAACGGTTGCTTTCACAATTTAAAATAACAAGCTCCATTGCTGCGTATTTGCCAGATTTGTTGATCCCGTTAGTTTTTTCTGGTGTATTGCCGACTTTTCTTTCTATCTCATTTATCGTATTATAAATGTTCGATAATTTTTTCTGGAGATCCATGCTTTCCTCTTCGAGGACGGATTTATTTTTTTCCAGTTCCGAACGCATATTAGAAAGCATTTCATTATCACCGCCGAGTCTGATAAGGTCATCAGTGATATTCTTTATTATTTCAGAGCAATCGTTTATCTGCTTATTATAGAAGCAGATTATCTTCTCAGATATGCAGGAAAATCTAAGATCGATACCGTAATATTTTTTCCTTTTATCAGTTTTGAAGTTTTCGTCACTTAATTCATGGATAGTATTAAGTGACGGAAAGATACCATCATAATAATCGGCAAACAGCGAGTCTTCCCTGCTTTTATCATCAAATAATACTGCAATTCCGGAAATGCTCATCGGGACATTGATAACAGCATATTTTATAACAGTATTCAAATCTATTCCTTCATTTACAGCACCCTCTGTCAATTCTGAAAATTCATCAAAGGTAAAAACTACACGTTTATCTGCGTAGTTCATGCACGACACGTTGGAATCTTCGCTGCTGCAAAGAATAACAGGGAAATCATATCTTATTCTGCAAAGATTTTCTGTGGTATTGCGGTTTGCATAAGGTAAGAATTTCAGAATGTATTCTCTGTTCAGATAGCTATGTTTATAAAAGAAAGCTCTGTTGTGTACTTCCGGACACTTTGCGATCAGATCAACAGACATAAGCAGATCGTTAAGGCGTTGTATAGCAATAGACGATGCAGGATACATAGAACCACTGAGCAGTTGTCTTAGCGACTTTTCCTCTTTTGTATTATTCTTTGAATTTTTATCTGATATAGTATTTATTTCCTTATTTGCTGAATCAAATAATATGAATATATCATTACGTTCACCTGCAAGTTCATTCATAAGCCGTGGAAACAGCTCTAAAAATCTTTCCTTATTGTACATTATCCATTTCCTCCAGAAGATGTTTCACTTTTTTATTTAGCTTATCAAAATCACTTGAAATGCTGTGATCCAACATACTACGTGAATAGTTTTCAGCATTGATCAGCCTGTATAGAAGTGCAAGTGACTTTATATTCATTACCTGCGATGAGTTGTTTATCATTTCACGTATAACATCGGCATTAAATACGTTATCATAATAATATATGCTGCTGAGCAAAGCTCTTTCGGTTTTTTCCAGTTCAGTCATAATGGTAGAAGATGAAGCTGAAAGTGAGGCAGTATTTATGTATTTTGCGATAAGTGTCTCATCTTTACTGCACGTTATATCGCCGAATGTACAGTGCATATATTCTTTGTTATCCATTGAGGAGTAAACAGCAATTCCATAGCAATTGATTTTTTGAGTTAAAACAGTTTGCTTTATCTTTTCCATTATGCTGCGCTGGTCTTTTGTTTTCTTATCCGCTTTGTTGATAACGATCAGTATCGGATTGCAGAGATTTAGTCGCTTAATAAACTCTGTATCTGTGGTTTTCAGTTCTCCATTTTCTATATCTACCAGCCAGATAAGATGGTCTGCCGTCACAAGCTGTTCCATAGCCTTAGAGCTATCGCTTAAACTATACTCGGTTTTATTATCAGGCTTTTCTGTTCCCGGAGTATCAAGTATGGCGATATTGTCAGGGATCGTCCATTTTCTGCTGGACACCACGATATTTTCAAGGAAAGCTGCAAAACCGATTTTCCACTTTTTAAAGAATTCGTGGGAAATTGAGCGCATTTGTTCAGCTGTAAGTTCGCATGAACTTCCAAGGGAATTGTTTGCGATGTAGCGGTCTTGCTTTCCTTTTATTATGTATGTCGGTATGGAAGTGGTTGGCTTAGTATCTACAGGCAGAAGTCCTTCATAGCCGATTATGGAGCTTATAAATCTGGACTTTCCTGCACTGTAGTGTCCGCCAACACCTACAACAGACTTGTCACAGATCTGACGATATTTATTCAGTTCATTCAGTTTTTCGATGATATGGATAAATTCCTCATAAGCAGCTATTTCGTCTTTTATGCAGATATTGCCGAATTTGCCAAATATTCTTTTTATATCTTTCTTAATTGAGTTTATAGTTTTCTCATTCAAATGTGAATTATCTGACAGGAGCGTGGAAATTAGATGTGCTGCTTTATCTGGATCATTGATATAACCATATTCTTCGCCAAGTTCCTCTTCCGACATTATCAGTGATTCGCTGCTAACGCCTTCTAATTCATCATCTTCTTCAAAAAGCACAAATTGCCCTCCTATTATTTTAATTCATTTATATTCTGATCTATGAACAACATAAATGCTTTATATCTTTCAATGCTTTCCTGCTTACTTTTCATATCCTGTTCAAGCTGCTTTATCTGACCGTCGAACTTTTTACTGAGTGTATCAATGAAACCGTCCATACAACCTGGGAGAATATTCTCGATCTTACTGATCTGTTCATCAATATACTTTATAGCTTCATCGGTTATCTGACCTAATATGTCATTAAACAATGCCATGAATTTATGAACATCGTCACCCTCGGCCTTGTCCGTTTTATAAGCCGCCTTTATATTGTTGATATACTTATCAGGAGATATTTGCATTCTTACAATAGAGAGCTTGCTGATGGTTTCTTGCAGAGGGAAGATGACCTCATTCTCATAATGAGTGCTGCCGTCATAATTTTTCATGGCCGGAATGATTATTTCTCTCGCCTTTTTTTCAATAACGTCCGTTTGTATGATCGTTCCAAACTGATCCAGGGTACTAATATTGATACTTCCGATATACCCTCTTATCTTAGAATGTGCCTCAGCGGTTCTGACGTATTTTATATGCTCATCCCAGTGTGCTGTTTTTTCAAAGATCCAAAATCCCGAAGTGCTTGTCCGATGTTTTGTTTCTTCATGGATCTCCAGACTGTGATCATCACTTGCTGTTTTAATATTCAAGTTTGCCTTCAGTCTTTCAGCAATTTTGACAGCATTATTAGCCTCAATTGTGCATATGTGCCTCAGATTGCTGCGGACACTCTCAAGGGTGGAGATGATAGCATCTTTTTTCTTTGTCAGTTCTTTAATGTCAGTATGCTCAAGTCGCTCCAGTGCGTGAAATGCATCGTCCCGTATTTCACGCAGATTAACAGTACAATCTCTCTTGTAACGCTGATAAAGCTCAGAATTTCTTTGGTTGATGATCTCTTCTTTTTTCTGTTGTATCTTGTTAAGTTCTGTCTTGATTGATTTAAAACCCGACAGAGCATAAAGGTGGGTGTCGTCAAACTCTGTAAAACGCTTTTTCAGAAGTTGATATATATGCTTTTCTTCCTCATTCAGCGGTTCGCCTTTTTTCTTTTTGTATGCAATACAACCAAGGATCGAGGAAATAAATAAAACAGGCGAATTATTGATCTGCGAACATTCTTTAGGGTAAGAGGGTGAAAAATCGCCGACAATATTGTCAAGATGTTCTTTGCATTTGTTGACAGTTATAGTATACACTTTCCTTATGCTTACTCCCGAATCTTTATAGTCAAGCATACCAGAATCTATCTTACTGCCGACAACAATGATGTTTTTTATGCCATTAGCCGGAAAGCCTTGTATCATAAGATTGAATGTACTTGCATCCATAAACTGACTGGTAGGGGAAAGCAGTATAGCAACATCGACTTTGCTCAGATAACTTAGTGTGGTTTCCGAACGTGAAACAATAGGATCGTTAAGACCGGGTGTGTCAATTATTTCAACGCCATCAATTTCCTTGTCGCTGATAGATAATTCTACATAGTTTACTATAGGCGTATACCTACCGTCAGCACCGATATAGTTATTAAGTTCGTTTTCGCTAACACGCTCTATCGTTCCGATTTTATCAGAGTTAACACCGCATTTCTGCTCCGCCATGGAATACAGTTCCTTTGATGTTGAGAGCTTTGGGTCAACAGACGAATGAAACAGGTGTTTCTCGAATGTCTCCTTATCAAGTTTAGGATGGCGCTGGGCGGGACGACTATGAATAGGTTCTTCATCTGCCTTTTTGTATTCAATTAGATATTCTTTATATGCTTTGTCCAGCTTTTCATCATATTCCTTAGCGGACTTACTGATCCCTTTCCAGGTATCCTTGTCATAATAATGAATAACTGCACCAGGAGTTTCAGAGTATGAGATGATAGTGAGTGCTGCTGTCATAGGAGTTGCAGCTTTAGGCAGACGTTCTTTGCCGTTGAAAAAAAGGGTATTCAGAAATGAGGACTTTCCTGCTTTTACAGAGCCGATAATACCTATCCGGAGTTTTCTTCCTTCTTTCTGTGCTTCTTCAAATTCATCAATGAATTTTTTTCGGCTATCATCCAGCTTCTGAAGTCGGCCTGATTCAAAGCAGCATTTTTTGCTGTCTTTTCCAAGTTCAGCGATTAATCCTTCTAACTTTGTTTTAAGGCGGCTGCATTTTTCTTTATCTAATGCCATTATTATACCTCCATATCGTTTATAATATTTTGGATACGATCGATGTCAGCATCTGTTTTTGTTTTTTCATCCTCTAAAGAAACTTGCTCGGATTCCTTTATTTCTTCGATATGATGAATAGCTTCTTCAAGACTGTGCAGTTCTATATCCACTTCTTGCTTCATGTACTTTGAAATAGATTCCTGATTTTCCTCTATTGCATTTCTGATAGGTGCATCAAGTTGTGAAAGAATCTGAGGGATGATACAGCTTACGAATTCCTCTCTTTGTTTTTGTTCAATCGATTTTCCGAATAATGGCTTGATAAAGTTGACTATTACAGGTGCAAGTATTAAAACAACTTCCAAAACCGGATTGAGAATACTTGTAACTGCTGCAAAAATACCTGCGGCTGATGTTCCTGCTACCACCGATATTTCCGCTGAATTCGGAGACTGACCTTTTTTACTGAATGATCCGTCCTTAATAGCCTCTTTAAGGGAATTCACAATATTCTGCGTAAGTTCGATCATACTATTATCATCTGATATTTCTGTTTCATAATTAATACTAACAACAAAAGAATCAATGCATTTATATGAGCTTTCTTTAAGTTCTTGAATGATAACGGGACGTATCGTCTCCAGAATGACAGCTTCCGCTCCATTGCTGTTACCATTAACAAGCATCCTGGAAATATTACCGGCAGATGCTTCAAGTGCCGTCCGCACATTATTCTTGATATCCATGACCATCATCGGGATTTTGTTTTTGTTTTTTGCTATATTAGCTTCAAGCGTAGACTGTAACAAATCAGCTTTTTCACGAAGATTTTCGATCTCTTTATCATGATCAAATATTTCTACAGAATCTAATTTACTACGAATGTCTTTTAAGTGAATAAGCAGTTCATTGGCTGATGATGTGATAAGTTGCCTGCACTTATTATCAAATACATTCTGTGCATCAAATTTTTTGATAGCTCCAGTGAGCTTAATAGCAGCATCGTCATCATATTTAGACAGCGCTATAATAGGGAAAGATATTCCGCTGTAATCAAGTGCTTCTCTGACTGATCCTATTATCTTTTTAACATTTTCCGGAATTAGTTTGTCGGTTTTGTTTAGAACAACAATTACTCTTTCACTATATTTATGTAATTCACTTATGAAACTAAGTGTTTCTGTATCAATGGTCCCTTTTTCAATGCTGACAACCAACACGAAACACGAACCGTATCCAATGTACGAAGAAAGTGCCTTGTTATGTGCCTCAATTCCAGCATCAAAACCAGGTGTATCAACAAGCGTAAAATCACTTAATTCCTGTAAGAATGGTGAATTGATCAGATACTTAAAATGATTGATTTTGTCGCTTATTATAGGCTGAGATATGTTAGTCATCTCTTTAGTGCCGTCATTATAAATAATTTGAAGTTCCTCCTTCGTATTCCAGTTGATCTCAGCAGGTAATGCAGTCTGAGGTGACTGGTCCTCTGTAAGAACTTCACCTTTATCAATAATTAAATTAAGCAGAGCACTTTTACCAGCACTGAAGTGACCTACGACCAGGACTTTAATATCAAAGTTCGACAAGTCGTTAGCAAGCTCATCTATTTTTGCAGCATAGACAGTTAACGAATATGCGTCAGCTACGGATCTTATCTTATTTAAAATCTCATCATATTTATGTCGATTTATCATTTCAATACCTCCTGTGTTGTATAATTCAGCTTCCGGAAACGGAGACTTCTTACTTTTACTTGCCTTGCACTCATGACATGGGTTTTGAATACACTTTATAAGTCCAAGTTTAAATGGACATTTTAAGAATTTAAGCATAAGCCTTCTCTTTGGCTGACAAATTAGAGTTTCCGAAAATTTACACAATTAACGGTGGGCTCAGTATATATTTTATATATACTATTTTACTACAATTACATATATGTTTCAATTCAATATAGCAAATGTTAACAAAATCCACATTAAAATCAGCAGATTATACAAGACGTAAAGGAATGCTTTGTATATTTTTACTGCTCATTTATCGTCAGGATTTTTGTCAAGGAAGAATGAAAAGCATAGCACTGAAAGAAGAAAGTATTTATGAGAGGTGCTGATTCAATTTTGATACCTTTCGGAAAGCCTCGGGATACAACACAAGTATGTTCTTGCCTGATTCTCGCAGATTAAGTTTATATTGTACAGAACATAAATACCTCCGATACAATCTTATTTCCGACTATATATAACGAATATTGGTGCATATATAGAGGAGGCATATAATAATGGCTTAATATCCTCAAAGAATGTTAATGAGTTTTCTGATAGCTTATATAAGCACAGGAACGGAATAGTTCATGGTAAAAATGATTACAAGTCATTGATTATCGAAGTTCCATCCTTAATTGGTAAGCCGGAAGATTATGATTGGCTTAAAATCGTCGAGAAAATTGCACATGATTTAATCCTTAAGTATTGTTATAACTAATAAGCATAACGTTTTATTCTTGACAAACGCATTATAATATTAATAAATCAATCTTAAATGTTATCCTTGAAGACAGGGACGTTGAAATACGCTTAAAACAGCACAAAACTCAATGTCATCAATTTTGTTATGCTCAGACAGCACAGTGTCTGTGCCCCCGATTAACGGGGGCACTCGTTTTACTCGTTCACTTTGTACGAAACTGTCAGTCTGCTATCGCATCCGGCAGTGTCATCATTTATGTCGCAGTTAAAGACTCCGGGTGGGCGTATGTGGGTCACGTTGCCGCTCACAAGCTCGTTAACATTGTACAGACTGATAGTCTGTTTGGGTTATGGCAGTATTTTGCTGTCTGCATTTTACGGTTCAGTTTTCTGAGCCGTTTTTTGTTATTCTGTTATAGAAGGTGCCGGGAAATTGGTTTTCCACTGACTATTCAAAATGAACATATACAGAAGAGATAATTTGTTTAGTTTACTGATTGAAAACGATCTTCCGCCGATTGTTCATGTTGTACAATTATCTGCAAAAGAAATGTTCGATTTAACGGTTTACAGCAGCCGTTGTTTTGTGTATAATATAATTACAGTATGATGAATGTATTTTATAAATATTCAGAGGTGATTATAATGGTTTGATTTATTTGCATTAAACTTGTTCATATAGTTTTAAAAGCGAAGCACAGTCCTCGCCGATTATTGGCGAATGCACATATGGTGGTATATGGGAAGACCTAAATAATTATGATGATACAATTGTAATTAATGAAATCCGTGCAAGCCAAAACAGCAATTCTAATTTACGAACTATTCCATCAAGCTATGATATTACCACAAACAATTCTACTGCTCAGTATTTTCCTCCTGTTGGAAATCAAGGTGAAATAAATTCTTGTTCAGGCTGGGCGACAACATATTATCAATTCACATATGAAGTCAACAAGTTCAAAAACACACCAACAACAGTCAACAATATATATTCACCGTCATGGACGTATAATTATATTAACGGGGGTTCAAATAATGCAGTTGAACTAAGGGATGCATATGCAGTGCTTAAACATCAGGGTGCAATGTATTTAACGGACTACCCTCACACACAATATCTATCTGATTATTCATTTGCATGGCCGACTGACCTTGAAAAGATGAGAAATGCACTTGAATATAGAGCAACCTATTCGGTATGTGATGTTTCAGAATTTTACTCAGAAGACATTGATTACGCTAAGGAGATCATTTCTTCTGGAAAAATCGGAGTGATTTGGACTGATCCATTAGGCTGGGATATTGAAACTAATGTTGATAACCAAAAAGTCGTTGTACGGAGTCACTCTGATCCGAGTAATCGAGGCGGCCATTTTATGGCAGTAGTTGGATATGATGATAATTTTGAGGTTACAGTAGGCGGACAAACATTGACTGGAGCGTTTAAACTTGTAAACTCAGCAGGCAGTTCGTGGGGAAATAATGGTTATATTTGGGTTTCTTATGATGCGTTACTATATTTCAGCGAGTATGGAACATCATGGCAGACAGGGATGAATTATATACGCACACCTGTTTTTGGTTCTAACAATATGTTTTGTTTTTTAAACGTATATCACTGTGATGTATATTTTTCCGAAACAGTTCAGTTTACTTCATATTATCCATGGGATATCGACATTTATGGAGATAACGGAACAACACCTTATAATAGAAAAAAATATGCATCAGAGACAGGAGGAGCCCTTTCAATACCAGATACAAGATACATCGTTTTTGACTATACAGATCCAGGTGTATCTTTAGATGTCAATAATTATATGTCAACTACATGGCTCACACATTTGGAAGGAAATCCAATAAATATCACAACATATGATATATCTGCTCGTCTTACAGATAATCTTGGAAATGACATCGTTCCATTCAACAACGTATATTACGCAATGTTAAATGGTGTATATGAAAAAACCCATGTGTCAAATATTGCAAAGGGAAGAGTTACTGCGTATGATAACAATGAGATCACAATGGATGATGTGCAGGCAGTTCAGAATTATTTATTAGAATTGATCGATTTTTCAAGTTTACAGAAATTTTTAGCTGACTATAACAGCGACGGAACTGTTAATATGAGTGATGTTATATGCATGGTACAGCATATTTCAGAAATAAATGGATCTCGATTCTCATTATACGACAATTTACCCGGACTTGACTATTCACTGGCAGATTTTATTGAAAATGAATTGAATATATCTATATCGGATTTTATTGATGAAAACAGCTATATTTTAAATGAATCCAATGTTTAATATTAAAGGAGGTAATACTATGAAAAAACTTATATCCTGCATCTTGTCTGCTGCAATAGCGGCCGGAACTGCTATTACCATGGCGGTATCTGCGGAGGAAGGTTCAAATGGCATCTCCGGATATACCTTTGACGAAATAATGAGCATGAGCGACTATGAGCTCCTCAGCATGAAAGACCAGCTTACATACGATGACGAGACTCGCAGTGGACGCCCCAATTCCACCATTCCCTATACGATTTCGGGATTGTACTCCGACAGCCTCCTTGCCGCAAGGTACAAGGACAGTATAATCGTATCCGACACCAGTCTGACTGTCTGCTATGCGATCTCACAGGAGGTCACCGATGAACAGCTTGCAGACCTTTATGAGAGAGTTGACTTCATTGACTGTGACGGCATACCGGGGACAAAATATGTGACTTCCGTTGACAAGACAGCACAGCTTCTGAACGTTCCTGCCGACATCATAAGCAGTGCCTATCTTCTTAATGATTATAGGAACCGTTCAAGGGAGGATACCTTAGATTTGGTCATAAACGGCATAGCATATGCAGGGGTCGAGGTGAAATATGACATCAGCGCCTACGGAGAGGAGAACGCTGAAAAGTTCATTGCGTCGGTCCTCCTTTACACCGACCAGCGCACGAATCCGGCAGTTGCCTTCAGGTTTCGGGACTATTCTGGCGCCGGAGCCTTCCCTGTTTTTACTGACTATTCCTTAAATGAGCTCATGGCTATGGACGACGATACATTGAAGGCCTTCACTGACCCGGTATCTGGTTTTGAAAACGTTCAGACAGTTGGTGAGCTATACTCCGAAATGCTGGAAGAATCACCTCTCAAGCTCATATACGAAAACCTGGGCCGTGTAACGGCGGTGATAAAGCTGAAGGACGAGGAAACTTTCCAGTCACTTTACAGGACAAAGTACTACACCGGAGCGTCCGGAGAGCCGGTTGAGGCCACCGTAATGACAAAAGAAGCCGTCGCAGAGTTTCTGGGACTTCCGCCTGAGATAATATTCAGCGTCTATGAGGATGAACTCACCGAAAACTCTGTTGTAGTGAACATGAATATCTCCATGTACGGCAGCGAGAACGTGGAAAAATTCTTCGCTCTGGCCGATATGAGGCTGGATGAGAATTTTAACTCCGGTATACTCAGCCATTACTATGAACACTGGGGAGCAGTCCCTGAGGAAACTACTACTACCACCACTTCCACAGTCACCACAACTACGACTGTGACTACCACCGTCACAACTACACAGACAACTTCCTCTTCAACTCAGACAGATGAGACAGTCACATCCACTTCCACTGAAACCTCGACCACAACTACAGAGGGTACAGGCACCGTAAGCACTTCATCAGATACAACTACCGTCACACAGACCGACGAACCAGGAACACTTCCCCAGACCGGTTATTCCGGCAGATATAAAGCAATAGCCTGTATCGCCGTACTTATGACACTTACCGGTTCTGCAATAGTTGTGAAGTCAGGCAAGGGCGAAGAAAACTGACAGAGTCTCCAGAATAAATAATAACTAAAAACAGGTCCCGTGCATAACACGGGACCCTTTCTTTTATAGTCTCCAGGAGGCAGCTTCACGTCTGCTCTCAACAAAATTCCTGTATATGCCTTCCTCACTCATAAGAGATTCGTGAGTTCCCTTCTGAGCTATCCTGCCGCTGTCAATTACAAGTATCTGGTCGGCATGACGCACGGTTTTCAGCCTGTGAGCTATCATTATTATGGTTTTCTCCTTTGTCAGGGCCTCTATTGCTTTCATTAGCTCGGCTTCGTTTTCGGGGTCAACATTTGCGGTAGCCTCGTCAAGAACGATTATCGGAGCATCCTTCATTATAGCACGGGCAATGGAGATACGCTGCTTTTCACCGCCTGAAAGTGAAGCACCGCCTTCACCGATGACAGTGTCGTATCCATCCGGAAGCGCCATAATAAAGTCGTGACAGCAGGCTTTTTTGGCCGCATCTATGACCTTTTCCATAGGAGCGTCCGGCTGTCCGAATCGGATATTGTTTGCTATAGTGTCCGCAAAGAGATATACCCTCTGGAACACAAAGCTGTAATTCTTCATAAGAGCGTCCATGCTGTAGTCCCGGACATCTTTCCCTCCCAGTGTGACTCTGCCTTCATCAACATCCCAGAAACGTGAAAGCAGAGAGGTGAGGGTAGTCTTTCCGCCGCCGGAGGGTCCGACGATAGCAGTTGTTGTATGTTCAGGTATATCCACTGAAATTCCGTCTATTATCCTGCGCTTTTCATAGGCGAAGCTGATATTCTCAGCAGTTATGCTGCAATTCTCAGGGACTTCATCTCCGCCGGCAATGTCCATCTGTGGAGTATCCAGTATCTCCTGTGCCTGTCTGACGCTTACGTCGACGGTTCTCAGCAGTGCGGAGTACTGTCCGGCAGTGTCGAGCTGTGCATAGATGAGGTAGGAGCTGATTATCATTATGACAGCGGTCAGCAGGTCCATGCTGCCGTCAATGTGCAGAAGTACAGATGCAAGCACAATAACAGTTCCTACGGCTTTCAGCCAGAAGCTCTGCATCGTCATGTAAGGGATGAGTTTGAGCTCCATTGCGGAATTGGCCTGTTCGTTCTGGTCTATAGCCTTGTTGAGCTCACGGCTCCTTTCGCCGGTGAGACGGAAGGTCTTTACCTCAAAAATTCCCTGGATATATTCGATGACCTTTGCTACAAGTGCAGAGTCTTTTTCCAGCTTCTGCTTTGCCATGCCTGATGAGACCTTCATCATACCGCTGTTTATGGCGAAGAATATTATGAGTCCGCCGCAGAGGATGAGTCCGATACGCCAGTCATAGAACAGTATCATTGCAGTGATGACTGCTGTTGTGAGGAGTCCGGAGCAAACTATCATAACTACTCTTGTTGCGACGTTTTCGAGGTTCTGCATGGTGTTGGTAGTTACGGACATTATGCGTCCGAGGCTGTTTTCGTTGTAGTACCCCATAGGAAGATAGCGCAGATGTTCAGCAAGCTGCATACGCTTGTTGGCGCAGGTATTGTAGCCGCCTTCGGTCTGGAGCATCGTGGCCTTTGCCTTGAATGAACCGGAGCCGATAATGCTCACCAGCATTATGCCAAGGCAGGTAAGGCAGGTCTTACCTGTAACATCATCATCGAGAAGAGCCTTGACCATGCAGGCTATAGCAGGTATTTTCAGAGCCTCGAACATTGCCTGGAAAAGACTCAGGACTATAGAGGCATAGAAGCGTTTTCGGTCTTCTTTATCACAGAAATCAAAGAAGTTTTTCAGTATCTTAAACATCTTCTTCACCGTCCTTTGCTGAGATATGTGCTTTCCACATTGAGCTGTAGAGACCGCCCTTTGCCAGGAGCTCACTGTGAGTGCCTTCTTCTTCTATATTGCCGTCCTTAATGACATAGAGCCTGTCAGCGTTCTTGACTGTGGAAAGTCTGTGTGCGATAACGATGAGAGTTTTGCCCTCTACCAGCTTTGCCACGCTGCGCTGGATAACTGCTTCATTTTCAGGGTCCGTGTAAGCAGTGGCCTCGTCGAGGATGATAATGTCTGCATTTTTGAGCATTGCCCTTGCAATAGCGATCCGCTGACGCTCACCGCCGGAAAGATGTCCTCCGGAGGTGCCGACTACTGTGTCATAGCCCTTTTCAAGTCCCATTATGAAATCATGGCATCCGCATTTTTTGGCAGCCTCCTCGACTTCACTGTCAGTAGCAGACTGTCTGCCAAGCCGTATGTTTTCACGTACTGACAGGTCAAAGAGAAAGTTGTCCTGAGAAACATAGGCTATCCTGCTGTTGAAGTCGTCACTGGGGATGTCCTTTATGTTTACTCCGCCAAGAGTAATACTTCCGCTGTCAACGTCCCAGAGACTTGCTATCAGTCTTGCAGCAGTGGATTTTCCGCTGCCTGAGGGCCCAACGAGAGCTATGAACTCCCCACTGTGTATAGTCATTGAAATGCCGTGGAGTATCTCCTTGTCAGAATAACTGAACCGGACGTCATCAAGTACAATGTCACCGCCGCTGAAGGGATGAGTCAGATTTTCCGGACGAACCATTTCCGGAGCATCAATGATGTTTCTGACCTCAGTTACGATAGTGTCCATTTGTGCGATGTCGTCGGAATATGACATTACTCTGATGAGCGGTTCGATGAGTCCGACTGTAAGTATTATGACCGTGATGAAGTCGGCAGCAGTAATTGTGCCGTGTATAGCCATTATGCCTCCTATTGGAAGAACTGACAGCATAGTGGCCGGCATTATACACATTGCAAAGGTCATGTACACATTGCAGGAGCGCATCCAGTCAACAAAGCTGGCAGCGCTTTCCTTGGCAGCAGCGGCAAACTTCTCATAGCTTGACTGTGCCTTGCCGAAAACCTTTATTACCTCGATACCGTTGATATACTCAGTGGTGACTGCGTTAAGACTCTTAGTTGCCCGGACAGTCCTGCCATAGTTTTCTTCGTAGCCGAACATCATCAGGCAGTAGCACACAATGCCAAGTGGGACTGTTATAAGAGCAGCAAGTCCGAGCTTCCAGCTTACAATAAACGTGCAGATGAGAATTATCACCGGAGCTCCTATACCAGTGGTAAACTCCGGAAGAATGTGGGCAAGGGTAGTTTCGATACTGTCGATACGCTCAACTATTGTGCTTTTGAGCGCACCGGAAGGCTGGCTTATAACATCACCAAGAGGCATTTTTGCCAGCTTGTCAAGGGCCTTTTTGCGTATTTCTGCAAGGGTGTGGAATGTAGCAAGATGTGAGTTTGCAGTTGAAAGGGCGTGGAACAGAGAATGTCCCAGCCAGAGTGCGGTAATAATGGCGCAGTTGGTGATATACGAGCTTTTGTCTGTGCTTCCGTCCAAAAGGTCCCTCACTATCTTTGCGATGAAATAGTACGGCACTATGCCGCATATCATACTCAGTGCCGCAAGGAACACACTTACAATGAATTTGCCTTTTCGCTCACCGGACTGGCTCAAAAGCCAGCCGAAGGAGCCGTTCTTGTCTTTTCCCATTAGGATTCCTCCTGTCTTTTTCGGTAATTCTGGGGTGTCATGCCCATAATGTCACGGAATGCTGCTGAAAATTTTGAAGGGTTGTCATAACCGAACCGCTGTGCAGTTTCTGCGATAGTCAGTTCGCTGTCGGAGATGAGCATTGCAGCGGCGGCTTTCATTTTAAAGCTCTTGATGTACTGGTAGATAGGGGCTCCGTACACTGCTCTGAAAACCTTACGCAGAGCAGCAGGCGGCATACCGGATATATCAAAGAGCTCGCTGACGGTGAACGACTTTCCCAACCGGCTCGTTATCAGCGAATGTACCTCCTTTACCTTTTTGGTCTGGCTGGCAGAAAAGTACTGCCGCTGCTCCGTCTGCATCTCAGGGTCAATGTCGCCCAGTAAAAGCAGCAGCTCCACGGTTTTGGCTCTGAAATATTCCAGCCTGACGTTTTTAGGCGGGTGATATAGCTGCGAGAATAGCAGATTCAAACGCTCATCTGCTCTTATAATGAACTCCTTTTCATCACGGCAGAATCTTTCGCTCAGTGTATCAAGGTCCAGCCTGAGCGTGGGAAAATAACTCCTCAGTGACTCCTCG
>ODAI012299029.1_pt1 | contig 24457 bp, 19 predicted proteins | sample 1539321 | NCBI WGS metagenome assembly ODAI01 (sample SAMN02144231, study PRJEB22623) | gut metagenome | biome: sheep rumen | host: Ovis aries | place: New Zealand
ACTATCAGCAAGAAGAAATCTCCCGAGAAGTTCATTCAGCAGCGTGAACAGGTGCAGTATCAGACGCTGACGGAGTTTCTCACTGACTGGATAAACCTGTCGTCAGGCAGGCTTCAGCCGTCCACGATAGATGGCTATATGAAAATGGTGAACGGCAGGATAACCGAGTTCTTCGGAAACAGCGGTATAACGATAGGTGACCTTGCAGGCGAAGACCTCAACGACTTCTATGCCTATCTTGAAGACTCAGGCTTGTCGGGAGCGTCAGCTTTGCGCTATCACGGACTTATCCATGCGGCATTCAGCTATGCGGTGAAGAAGGAGCTCATCGACGATAATCCCTGCGACCACGCAGACCACCCGAAGAGGGAGCGATACCGAGCCTCATTTTACAGTGAGGACGAGCTGAGAGACCTGCTTATTGCGGCGAGAGAGAGTCCCATATACATTCCCGTAATGCTTGCGGCTTACTACGGACTCAGACGCAGCGAGGCTCTCGGGCTGAAATGGAGCAACATCGACTTCCAGTCCAAGACCATTTCCATATCCCACAAGGTCATTGAGGCTAACGTGGACGGCAAATATCAGGCAAAGGGCTTCGACAGAATGAAGAACCAGTCCAGCAACAGGACGCTTCCGCTCATCGAAGATGTTGAAAATGAACTGCTTTACCACCGACAGCAGCAGTCCATGAATGCGGCAGTTCTCCGAGGTGCGTACTGCCACGACTGCGTCGATTACGTCTGCACTGATGCCACAGGTCACCTTATGCGTCCGAACTTCATATCGGTGCAGTTCGGAAAGCTGCTCAAGGACAACGGATTCCGACACATACGTTATCACGACCTGCGTCACACCTGTGCAAGCCTGCTCTTGAAAAACGGCATACCCATGAAGGCGATACAGGAGTGGCTGGGACACTCAACATTCGAGGTAACAGCCAACATTTATGCTCATCTGGACTACTCAAGCAAGGAGAGCTCGGCGGCAAAAATGGCACAGCTGCTTGCAATAAGCGAATAAAATAAGTCCTGCACAGAACTTTTGACAGTTCCGCACAGGACGCACAAAATATCCAAGTGTTAGAAAAGTGTTAGAAATGAACAGCCGTTCATAAATGGCAAATGCCGTAAACGGCGAGTTTACGGCATTTTTTGGCAGGGGCAGAAGGACTTGAACCCTCGGCACGCGGTTTTGGAGACCGCTGCTCTACCAACTGAGCTATACCCCTATATTATTGAATTGACAACATAAATATTATAGCAGAATGAAAATGAAAAGTCAATAGGAAATAGAAATATTTTTATTTTAACAATAAAATTTGCATTCCTGACTTGAAACATCTATATTTATATGATAGAATAAAATTGATAATTTGGCTTTACAAAAGGAGTTTTTAATATGAGGATGAAATTCTGTCCGGAATGCGGTGTAGGAGCAGTCATGAAGGATATAGGCGACGAAGGCATGATGCCTTTTTGTCCTGACTGCCGGAAACCGTTATGGGACTCTTTCAGGACCTGCATAATTGCTGCTGTAGTCGATGAGGACGGGGAATTTGCACTTCTGCGTCAGAACTACGTTTCAAGTGAGCACTACGTCTGTGTGGCCGGAGTGGTCAAAGCAGGGGAGTCCGCAGAGGATGCTGCTCTCAGGGAGGTCTCGGAGGAACTTGGACTTGCTCCGGTATCTGTACACTTCGTCAGAAGCTACCCGTATCCCGAAAAGGATATGCTCATGCTGGGATTCAGGGTTGACGTCAGAAAGGGCGGATTCAGACTTTCAAACGAAGTTGACTCCGCTGAATGGTTCATGCCTGACAAAGCGCTTAATGCTCTCAGGGAAGGCAGCATCGCATACAGACTGGTCCGCAAGATACTAAGGTCTGCTGACCCGGCTGCTGATGTTTCTGAATAATTTAAGCTCGAAAGGGAGGATACAAATGGCATACAAAGTACTGATCATCAATGGAAGTCCCCATGCAAAGGGCTGTACTGCTGCGGCTCTGGAGGAGGTCTGTCATACGCTGGAAAATGAAGGGGTACAGACCGAGACCATACACATCGGAAACAAGGACGTCAGGGGATGTGTTTCCTGTAATTCCTGCGGCGAAAAGGGAAGATGTGTTTTCGATGACATTGTCAATGAAACAGCGCCTAAATTCGAGGCTGCTGACGGTATTGTCATAGGCAGTCCGGTGTATTACGGTTCTCCGAACGGTACACTGCTCTCGTTCCTTGACAGGCTTTTCTACAGCACACATTTTTCCAAGCATATGAAGGTAGGCGCTGCTGTGGTAAGCTGCCGCAGAGGCGGAAATACAGCCTCATTTGATGTATTGAACAAGTATTTCACTATCAGCGGTATGCCCGTTGCTTCCAGTACATACTGGAATCAGGTTCACGGATTCACTGCGGAGGACGTTGCAAAGGACCTTGAAGGACTTCAGACTATGCGTAACCTTGCAAAGAATATGGCTTTCATGATAAAGTCATTTGCAGACGCAAAGGAGAAGTACGGCCTTCCGGAAATGGAACGTGGTTCATTTACGAGTTTCCCGGACGGCTTATAATATTTTCAGCCATAGTATCTCTGAGCTGCTGCCAGAAGTTCTATGGCTGTTTTTTATTTCGTCACAGCTTGTGGTGACAGACTGTATGTGATTTAGTTTATCTTGTCAAAACCGTTGATGTCGATGCCGTTGCAGTCGGCAAATACCTTGTAAATATCGGGGTATCTGTTTTTTGTACGCAGAGGGCGGAGGTCCTCGTTGGTAAAGCAGTGTGAGGAATGTCCGACAGCACAGAGGGCGCCGGTGTCCTTATTGATAACTTTGTAATCGACCTCAAGAGTGGTGCCGTTGAACTTGACTATTTTTAGATGCACTGCAAATGTATCGTCAAAGCGCAGGGGAGTCTTGTATTCACACTCGACTGACAGTACCGGCATAAGTACTCCCTTAGCTTCGATCTCCTCAAAGGGCATACCGGCCTGTTGGAGGTAAAAGACTCTTGATTCCTCGAAAATGCGGATATAGTTGGAGTGGTGCATGATGCCCATTTTATCTGTCTCGTAGTAAAATACTTTTCTTTCGTATGGCTTCATGGTATTAAGTTCCTTTCTGAGTGGGATGCAGAATAATTATACCACATTCCGGATATTATTTCAAGCGGGGAACAGGTTTATGCTGTTGCATCGTTCAGGCAGCTTTATAGGGATGTTTCACCTCTGCAATGGGTCCGGTCACCGTGATACGGAGCTCTATAGGATCATTTTATGCCTGAATGTCTTTTTGTCACCATTTTAATGGATACCGTCACCACTGGCTCGTCATCAGTCAAAAAAATACCTGTCCGGAGGGCGGGCAGGTATTTTGAGGGATATAATAAGGAAGTTGCTTTATTTTGTCTGAGGCATCTCAGGGAGTGAGGGGATGAGCTCAAGGAGCAGCTTCTGAACGGACAGAGCGTCCATTGTGGAAAGTCCGCTGCCGGGGTCGTAGCAGTCAGCGTTCTTCTCGCCCTTTTCGTCGAGGGCATTCTCATCTGTGCCGCCTACTCCGTACTTGTCGTTATTTGCAAGGCTCTGCATGATGAGGACTGCGTCATTCATCATAACGTTTCCGTCGCAGTCAGCATCGCCGTAGACTACCTTAGTCTCTTCGCCGGTGTGGTCGTACTCATATACCAGAGTTACTGTGTTGTATGTTACGGTGATGTCAGCGCCGTCCTTGTCCTTCTCAGAGTACTTCCACCATTCCTGGAGCTCAATGGACTTATCGCCTATCTTTGCTTCAAGCTCCTCGGACTTGCCGGTAACTGTATCTGTAACTACTGTGAATGTGCCGTCGAAGTTTACGATAGCATCGCCCGTACCTGCGGCGAAGGTGTATGCCTTCTGGCCCCATGCTGAAGTGCCGTCAGCGAGCTGGAGGTTGTTGAAGCAGAGTCCGCCGCCTCCGCCGTAGTATGAAGAACCGGCATTGGTGTTGGCTGTGTAGTTGATTATTACCTTAGTGAGAGCCTCGGCATCGTCAATGGGGAAGGTGTAGTAGCCGTTGGCATTCTTGGTGAGATCGCTGAAATTGAACTTTACTTCCTTGACCTCTATGTCAGGAGCCTCGTAAACTGTCTTGTCAGTGGCCTTGTCGGAGAGGACTACCTGAGCAACAGAAAGGGGAGGAAGCTCAACTGTCAGTTTATTTCCGGAAAGGTCATTCTGAACGTCGATTATACGGATGTCGCTGTGGTCGGGAGTGATAGCGTAAACTACAGCACTCTTGTAGTCGGTGGATGTGCCTGAGAGAGTTACCTCTGCATTTTCAGTGCGTGAGGAGTCCTTGTTGGAGAGAACCATCGTTACCTGAGTATCGTCGTTTCCGTTGACTGCGGCATATGCAGCAGCAAGGGAGAGGTCCTCGGTGGAAGCCTCAACGAGGGTGTTTCCGAAGGCTGAGCCTTCGCCGTCGTAGTTTGTGTAGAGATTAATAGCAGACTCAACATAGGGAGCCTCTGAGAGAGTGCCCCAGTAGGTCGCAAAGTAAATGTCATTATCTGCAAAGCATCCCAGCACCTCTGCCTCTGCAAGGGCGGAGACGGAAGTTTTTCCGGTAGTCTTTTCGTTTCCGATGTCAGCAACATTGTACTCGGAAACTGCTATCTTAGTTCCGGGATAATACTTATCCACGGACTCCTTCAGCTTGGGGAGGAAGGGGAAGAACTGGCCGAAATAGGGCTGGAGCCAGCTATTCTCAACGTATGAGGGGTCATAGAGACTTCTTGCAGCCTGGAGCCTTGCGGCATCTGTGGAGCAGTCCTGAGCGTAGTAATGTACATCCACAACGTCCAGCAGGCGCTTGCCGTAATCCTTTTCGGCCTGAGCCATCTGGTCAAGGTAATAGTCCATGTACCAGCTATATTTTGACTTTACAGCCTGCCAGTCGGGGTCCTGGAAATTTGTACCCTCACCGGCCTGGATGCAGGGGAGCATTCCCCAGAAGGCAGGTCCGAATATCTCTGCATTGGGGTCAACGTCCTTGACTGCCTTTGCAAGCTCAATAGACTTGGACACCAGCTCGCTGTTTGTGAGCTCATCAGGGTGCATGAGAGAATGTGTATCGTTCCAGAGAGCAGGTTCATTGTCAAGGCTGTAGCCCTGGATACCTGTTGCGGTTGTGGAGTCGCCCAGAGTCTTTACGATGTAGTTTACGTATTCGTCCATGTAAACTACTCCGTCGTCCAGGTCAGGCTCAAGGGAGAACTCTCCGTTCTTTCTGAACTCTACCTTATTCCAGCGTGCAGAGGGAGCTTTCTCGGCCTCTGTAACATCTCCGGCCTTGTCTGCTGCAACATATCCGGCCATCTGGAGTGTAGCCAGCTTGTATGGGATGTTGTACTTTGTGCCGAAGCCTGAGAGGGCCTTGACTGCGGCTGCTGTACCGTCAGTGATGTCGCCTATATTTGTATCGGAGCTGTGATGCCAGTCAGCACCGGCATTGGACCAGTTGGTCTCCCAGTTGTAGCCGGTGTAGCGGTTGCCGCCCTGACGTATGTTGCTGACCGTTACATTTTTGAGGTTAGCTGAATCAAAGCAGTTGACTCCGTAGATGTAGGGACTTATCTCCTTTTTTGTACCGTCCAGCTTTACGCTGACCTTCATGCTGTATGCTGTGTCCTCTGCTGATACTGTTCCTGCGGGGATTACAGCGGCATTTGCTGCAGCACAGATGCCGGCAAGGATACCGGCGATGCTTTTCTTGAACATTGCAATGACCTCCTGAAAATTCTATTCATTATGCTCCTCTGTTCTGAAAGGAGCTTTTGTCCATATGTCAATATCCGGTTCACGGAAGGAGAGAAAATTAACGAGGGATTCTGCCAGTGTGAGGATGCCTACCAGCGGGACGTTGTGGACGTAGCCGTATATCGGGAATGTGCTTTCGCCGGTGTTTGCGGTGAGTTTCCACATTATACCGAAGCGCTCGAATCTGTCAACTATATCAGATACGGTGTCCAGAGGCATATCCAGTTCCTTGGCGATGTACTCCTTTGTGAGGATGTGATTGCGGCCAAGAGCCTCTGCGAAGCTGATGATGCGAAGCGCATTCTCATCGGCAAGGAACCCGAAGAGTTCCATTATCCTCGGCTTTATGGAGAAGTAGCTGTTGATGCCCTTTTCAGGTATACGCATAAAGCAGAAGTACTGCATATCCGGATTGAGCCTTGCAACAGCCAGTTCATTGTCCGTTCTGAGATGGGCAAAGGTCTCACGCTGTAAGTGAGAGGGGAAACGGACACTTTCCGGTACTGTGTTTATGTTGTACGCACAGAGCATATCGTAGAGCATTTCCATGACGAAGCCGCCCTTGTCCTCCGGCGGCAGCTTCTGGACCTTTTCTGCAGCGGCATGGCCCATATCAATGGTCCCGTCCTGTTCCTTCAGTCCGAAGAGGACGTCGAGGGAGACGTCCAGGACCTTTGCGAGTCCCGGCAGGAGTTCGCCGTCAGGGTAGCTGCCACGCTCCCATTTTGAAACGGCCTGTGGGGTGACCATGAGCTTCTCAGCGAGACTGCTCTGGGTGAGTCCGGCTTTTTTCCGGTATTTTATCAGATTCTGACTGAATTTGTTTTCCATAGAAGTTCCCTCCACGCTGGATGGAACTCCGCAAAGCTGCTCCCGGAACACACTGTTCCTGTCGTTTTCGTTTCTCATAATTACATGATAACATATGTATCAGTTGAGTTCAAGCAAGTTATCCTTTGCAGAGTTAAACCAGAGATTTATTAAACAACTGTTGGTTGTCTGATAACATTATATCACGTTGCAGCAGTGATTGCAATATGCTTTTCAGCATTGATTTCTCCGGCAGCCTGTGATATAATAGTATCAGCCGGGGGAGTCCACGGTACTATAAGAAACTGTAACATAGGGATTCGTGCATAGTTTCTCGACAAAATTATGTTCGGAAATCTGTACCTTCACCCTATGCAGACAGGTCTAAATAACAGGAACGACGGAGTGATTTTCATGGATATAAACGAATATAAGAAAAGGATAAAACGGGTAGTCATCCCGGAGGACGAGATAAAAGAGGCTATTAAAAAGGCAGGAAGGACTATCAGTGAAGGCTACAGCGGCTCACCTGTACTTCTGGTCAGCATTCTGAAAGGCGCTTTCGTGTTCCTCTCTGACATCTGCCGTGCAGTGGACGTTCCCTGTGAGGTGGACTTCATGGAGGCTAAGAGCTATTATGAGAACACACAGTCCTCCGGAAGTGTTGCCATAACCATGGACCTTAAAAAGGATATAAAGGACAGGGACGTTGTTATCGTTGAGGACATAATCGACACAGGACGCACCCTCAGTGAGGTCATAAAGCTGCTGAAAGCAAGGGGGCCCCGTTCCTTGAAGGTAGTCACCCTTCTGGACAAGCCTTCCCGGAGAGTCGTTCCGCTGGAGCCGGACCTCTCTCTGTTTACCATACCTGACTATTTCGTTATAGGCTATGGCCTGGACTACGGTGAGTACTACAGAAATCTCCCGTATATCGCAGAATTCGACGACAGCGGCATATGATGAAACAAAAAGTCCGGAAACAGCATCGGCTGTCTCCGGACTATTTTCATAATCTTTTCTCAATGGTTCCGCATCTTCATATTTCGGTCTATCTCTCGCTTTGCATCACGCTTTGCGGCGTCATCACGCTTGTCGTAGAGCTTTTTGCCCTTGCAGAGCCCAAGCTGTACCTTGACCTTTGAGTCCTTGAAATAAAGGCTCAGCGGGATGAGGGAGAGTCCCTCCTGTTTGAGGGTGCCGTAGAGCTTGTTTATCTCACGCTTATGCATGAGCAGCTTGCGTACTCTCATAGGGTCACGGTTGAAGATATTGCCCTTTTCGTAGGGTGAGATATGCATTCCCCTGACGAAGAGCTCGCCCTTATCTATAGAGCACCAGGAGTCTTTGAGGTTGACTCCGCCCTGACGTATGGATTTTACCTCTGTGCCAACCAGCTCGATGCCGGCCTCATAGGTCTCAAGGACGAAATAGTCATGTCTTGCCTTTCGATTTTCGGCTATAGTTTTTGTTCCTTTTGAACGCATATACTCATCTCCAGTCTGATACTCATTATACACCAACAGCCAGGAATTGTCAACATGAAAAATGTCGTGAAAAAGCGTCCGGAAATACTCCGGACGCTCCTTTTTATTCTTCGTTGTTTTTTTCTTCTACATCTGCCTCGTTCTCTTCGGTCTTGATAAGTGTTTCGTTTATCTTGCCGACGAGGGCGATGATGTCGCTTATAGACTTGTTGATGAGCTTTGAGCTCTCGTGGGTAGCGCTGACATTATCGTCGAGGGCGCTGAATGCGGAAATAGTCATTTCCAGTATGCTGATGAGCTGTGTAACTGTGTCGGCATCCATAGTGGGATTGTCGTTACAGAATGCAACAACGTTCTGGAGGAGGTCCTTAACAACGGCAGCTCTCTCGCTGGTAGCGTCTGTGGACTCACCGATAGTATTCATATTGTCGTTTATCTTTGAAACGTCGTTCTTCAGCTTGCTGGAGAGCTCAAGACATTCTGCGGTTATCTCAGCCAGACGCTCATGCTGTCTTGTGAGCTCGGAGTGTCTTGCAAGGAGGACTGACTTTGCGTGTACGATACAGTTCTCAGGAGTGTTGAGACCTCTGTATACAGCGATAGCCATATCACGACATGAATTGTAGCCGCAGGCATGGCAGTCGTAGCTCTTTTCGTCCTCGGTATACATACCCATTTTCTCAAAGATAGGTTCAAGCTGAGCCATGCTTGGTATGGGAGTAGGCATTGAAGGCTTGTAGCTGCGGAGGAAGTCAGATACACGGAGCTCGTCGTCGAACTTCTTGAACAGACGGTCCTCGCCACGGCCCATAAGACCTGTGGATTTGCGGCGGCTCTTGGCCTCGTTTTCGACGCTCCTCATGGTAGCCATAACGTCGAAAACGGTCTGGTTGGTACCGGAGGCGGGGCCCACGTTGCAGCCGAACTCGCAGGAGAGAACGTCGAACACCTGGGGGTGCTTGGACTCAGGCATCCTGCCATACATATCTATCTCAGGGTATACCTTGCGTACGCCCTCGGAGGTGGTGATGTTGAGGTCGGGGTTATGTACCCAGAGGTTGTCTCTGAGTCCGCCGGGACGGGGGTAAACTGAACCGAGCTGTCCCTGCTGGTCGTCGAATTTATATTCAAAATCCTCTCCGGAATCGGTAGGGATAGTGATGCCGTTTCTCTCGAAGTACTCCATGAGCTTTTTGATCGTCACATTGTACTCAACGAGACCTGTCTCCTTGAACTCGGACTTCTTGGCTATACACGGGGAAATAACTGCGATAGGATTGGTCCTTCTCAGGTACTTCTTTATGTAGGTAGCGCCGCAGGCGATAGGGCTGTGGATAGGCGAGAGATTTTTCAGCAGCTTAGGCTGATAGGTCTCGACGTAGTTTACGATAGCGGCGCAGGGCTGGGAAATGATATTTCCTATTTTTCCCTGCTCGAGAGTTCTGATGTGAGCCCAGGTACAGATATCTGCACCCAGGGATACGTCGTAGATAGTACATCCCTGTTTTCTGAACCAGTCCAGGACACCCTTCCACTTGGTAGGGAGGACTGTTTTCATAGCGGGAGTAGCCATAATGATTACCTTCTCCCTGATGACCTGTGACATACATTCCTCGGTGTCGTCGATATAGTCTCTTGCACCGTGCTTACAGGTCTTTACACATTCGCCGCAGGCGATACATTTGTCATTATTTACAGATGTGATAAATCTTCCGTCGTCGAGCTGTTTGGTCGCATTAGCCTCAGGAGCGGGGCAGTTTCTGACACAGGCGTTACATCCCACGCACTTTTCGGGCTTGACGATAATAATTTCATTCATATAAAAACTCCTTATATTTCCCCATAGAACGGTGGTTTACTTTTTGCCGAGAGCGCTTGCCTTGGCAGCAAGAGCGGCAAGGTCTATTTTTCCGCCTTTAGTTTCCTTATGTTCGGTATTTGTGTTCTGACTGCTGAGCTTTGCAGCTTTAGCAGCTATATCAGCCAGACTGTTGTCGGATTTCTTCTTCTCAGCGGGTTCAGGTACAGTGCTTTCCTTCTTGCCGCCTATGGATTCAGCCATCTGTTTGAGCTTATCGAGCTCATTTTTCTTTTTGAGCTTTTCCTCTTCGTTCTGAGCATTTTCCTTGATCTTATCGGACAGGCTCATAGGCTCCTCCGGGAGCTCAGGTTCAAAGTTCACAGGAGCACGGAATACAGGTACACCGCCGTCCTTGAGGGTAGACTCTGTTTTGTCCAGCATCTGCTGGGCGGAGCTTATCCTTTCAAGGCCGTTATCTCTGAATGCTTCAAGGATGTTTTTAAGTTCATCGACCTGTGTTTTTAGGTTATAGACCTCATCAAGAGCGACTGCTCTGAGGTTATTTGAAGCAGCGTCCATCTGCTCGGATTTGTTCTTTGCCTCTGCGATAGTCTCTGCTGCACTTCTCTCGGCCTCGTAGATTATCTGAGCAGCCTCTACGTTAGCCTCTTCGATAGTGTCGGCGGCGACTTTCTTGGCGCTTTCAGTTAACTCGGCAGATTTTGACCTTGCTGTGCCTTCCAGCATTGCAGCGGACTTCTGTGCCTCGATGAATACGCTGCTGAGGGACATTGCCTCGTTATTTGTTTCCATAGCGGACAGCTTTCCGGCTGTCTCCTTGAGCTGGTCCTTTAGTTCCTGGATAGTGTCCTCTGCGTCTTTTAGCTTCTGGCCGTAGCCTCTGTTCTCTTCGTCTGAGGCTTTCAGCTTTGTGTTGAGGGTATCATTCTGGACCTGGAGCTGAGTGAGCTTGGTTCTTTCGCCGGCAAGTACGGCCTCGTGGGCTTTCTCCACATCTGTTCCCTTTTTATAGGCTTCCAGGAGCAGTTTGGTTTCACGCAGTTCATTCCTCAGCTCATAGACCTGTGAATTAAGGTATTCAAGTCTGCGTACCACCTCCGATTTGTCGTAGCCGCCGAAGGCGACAGTTTTGATGAATCTTGTTTCTGCCATGTAAAAATATCCTCCCTTATACGGGCCCTCAGAAACGGGGCTGCCGTGTATCTGCTGCACATTTATATATAAAACATTATACACCAAAAAGGCACTATAGTCAATATAGATTTTGTACAAAAAACAATTGTATTTTAGATATTCTGCACAATGTGCCATATAATGCGAAATCAAGCCATAAAAAATGCATCAGGGATGCTGCCGCTGATGCATTTCTGTACGTTTTTACCAGTCATCTTCGCTGTCTGCGATGAGCTTTTTTACCTCTTCATTATCGTACAGTCCAAGGTCAAATAGTCTGTCTGCCTGACGTTTTGTGACCCGCCCTTTGTCAGTGTATACAAACTGCCCGTGCTGACGTTCAGTGCCGTCCCAGGAGTCTATTATCTTGAGCCAGCCGGCTCTGTCAAGTGCAAGCTCCGGGAAACGTGCCTTCGGGAAGAAACGTGCAGCCAGCATAGCAGCACACTTGGTGTGGTTGGTATAGCTGCATGAGTAGGTATCTCCCTCAGGTGACATCCAGCCCAGCTTGAAGTCCGGGTGATTCTTATAGAACATTTTCTCCAGCGGCAGGGGAACTTCCTTGTCGCTTTCGATGATCTCGACGAAGTTATGATCTTTGGGATCGAAGGCAAAGTAGCCGCCCTTGCCGTCGAATACCACAGGGAGGCGGTCCTCGGTTATGATGTTCTCAAAACCGGAGCCCTGGAGTGCTTCTACGGTATCGGCGTACTTATAGTAGTACAGACCTGTCTCGGATGAATATACAGCAAATTTACCCATAAAAGCTCCTCCTTCCCTTTAATCTATAAGTATATTTTACCACGTTTCTTACTACCTGTCAATTTAGAATTATGACTATTATTCCACCTTCCTTTGTGCAATATGTACAAAGAAAAAGGACTGCCCCGAAGGACAGTCCCTTAGTGATGATCATTAGATATTAACAACAGTGTTTATCATGTTGCCGCCGTTCATCTTAGCGTTTCTCATAGCAGTATCGAGCTTAACGAGGAGTGAGTTTACGTTGAGACAATCTCCGGGGAGATAGTGGTAAACTGCACCTGAGCAAGGAAGCTGAACTGCAAGGTTGAGCACCTCGTAAGGACTGCTCATTACAGCCTGGATGTTCTGTACGATACCCATTGCCTGGCTCTCAGAAATTTCCTTGTTGAACAGGAAGCAGAACTCGTTGCCGGTGATGTTGTAGATCTCAGCAGTGCCGCTGAACTCGTCCTTGAGACGCTCAGCAACAGCAGCGAGGTACTCGTCACCGAAGTCGTAGCCGTAAGTATCGTTGATGCTTCTGAAGTTGTCCATATCGAATACAGCGATGTTGAATCTGTCGGACTCAAGTCTGTCACTTACATCATTATCGAGTGCGTAACGGTTCTTCATACCTGTAAGAACGTTCATAACAGCAAGGTCACTGGCCTTCTGACGTGTAGTCTTGAGCTTAGCATCGACCTCAGCAAGGTTTCTCTCACGCTCTTCGAGTTCGAGTCTTGCCTTCTTAGCTCTTCTTGCGATGATGAAGATGGCGACCTCACCGAGTATAGCAACTACAAGCATCATAGTCATGAGGAGGTATGTATTTCTTGCGTTTGCGGCCATTACCTTGCCGGTATCTGCGTTAACGATAGAGATAGTAGCCTGAAGCATTTCAGATGCAGTTACCTGGAGGGGGTAGATGTCCTGAACGTAAAGGCTGTTCATACCGGAAGAGAATGCAGCAGTTCCCATTGTACCGCCGCCTTCACGAGCCTGGTTCCACTGCTCACGGAATTCAAGGAGTCGGGCGTTGTATGTTTCGATAACCTTCTTAGCGTGATTGTATCTGTGCTTAGCGGTATCGGAAAGACCTTCGATGGACTCGAAGTCGTGCATAGCATCCTCGATGTTCTGGAAGTTAAGAGCTGTATCGTTAGCGGCAGAGGTGGGATCACCGATATTAGCAACGATACGGAGAACGTTAGCGTTAACGTTCTGGAGCTCACCATTCATTCGGTTGATGGCGTTCATGGTCTTTGATGTCTGCTGGGATACTCTGTTGTTGTTGGCATTGATCGTCTCGATGAGGATAGTGTTGATCAGGTAGATGATAGCCAGGATTATCGCAGCAACGATATACGGGGTAGAATGATAATTCTTTGAAGCAGATTTAGCTTTTGCCATAGTCTTATACCTCCATTAATACTGATCAGGATACAGCAGAAGCTGAACGTACTCATCGGTCATGTTTTGGGATGTAACGTATGTAACACCGGTATCGAGTGACTGAGGCAGTGAAACGTCTTCTGTTGCACGCTTAGCATAGCTTACTCCAACATATCCGATGTTGTAAGGGTTCTGGATAACAGTACCGTCGAGGATACCGCTCCTGAGGTAATCGAGCTCCTGCTCATCTGAGTTGAATCCGATGACATAAACAGACTCGCTGAGTCCGAGCTCTTCAACAGCCTTACATACGCCAAGGGTTGTGTTGGTGTTTGTAGCGAAGAATGCCTTTACGTTCTTTCCGTCCTTGCCGAGGAGCTTCTTTGCCTCTTCGTAAGCATCGTCAACTGTAGCACATCTTTCACCTTCAACATAGAAGGGCTGGAAGAAGGCATTGATCTCTTCCGTAGTTGCCTGTCTGCCGCCTACATCGAAAGTGATGCCGTCAGCGGCCATCTGGCCTGCGATAGCGGTTACGCAGCCTTCTTTGAAGCCTGCGATACGGTTATCGGCGGTAGCAGCGGTATGTCCGATGATAGCGATAGCACCTGAACCGAGTTCTGTAACAGTCTGAAGGTCTGCCTTTTCAGAAATAGCCTTACGGATATCTGCGTTAGCGAGAATAGCTTCACCAGCGTGTCTTGCAGCAACGGCACCGCCGTCCTTGTCAGATGAACTTACGCAGGAGATAACTCCATCGTAGTCTGCTCTGGAGTTGATGTTGATGATCTTTATGCCGGCAGCATCTGCCCTGGCAAGAGCGTCATTGAGCTCAGTAACACCATTAGGAGCGATAACTATAGCGTCTACCTTTGCGTTGATAGCGTTGTTGATATACTCTATCTGGGTAGCATAGTCGTTATCGCCTGTGGGGTAATCGTGGGAGCTTCCCTCATTGTAGAGGATAGCAACACCGAGTTCGTCGCCTGCGTCCTCGGCACCATTTTTTACGTCATGCCAGAAACTGATGTCCTGTTTTGTGATCACCGCAATTTTTGTGACCTCTGTCTTGGGCTTGCCGCAGCTTCCCGGCAGAAGCATAGCAGCTGAGACAGCACATAAAGCAAAAGTCCTGAAAATGCGGCTTTTAGTTGATCTGTTCATTAAAGCTGAACCTCCTTAAACATATTGAACCTGTCTCGTCCGCAGGATACCAGACTGTCCACCCCTGAGTGTTTCGCAGGACAGTATAAAATAGCGGACGTGCCTGACAGGCCCTTCTATGATATCCAATCACTATTTTATCACATTCCGATCAAAATTTCAACAGGAAATTGTAAATAGTTGCTCCACACTTTTAACAAGAATTTCCGGAAGATTATATGCAATTTTATCAAAAAATATACGCCCTGTATAAACAAGTTTTGAGGTGCCTTTCTGTATACCAGGCTTTGGAGCTGCTTATCTCCCAAAGCCTATTTTATGGCCTTTTTTGTGCCGCTGAAATAAAATATGCACAAACAAACTGCTCCTCATTTGTAAAAGATACTTCAATTTTTTTCTTTTGGACCTTTTTCCCTTGACAACATTTTGGAAAAGTGATATACTATTCGTGATAACAATGCGTTCAGGCTGGCCATCTCAGATGACCATGCTGTATATTTTTATGTCAGGAGGGGTATTAATGCAATGCGAAAAATGTGACGCACCGCTTGACCCAAAGCTTGTGGCCTGTCCAAGCTGCGGCGCACCTGTCCCGCAGAATATCGAAGGCTTTGAAAATACTATGGAGTTCCAGAAAGAGCTCCGGAATATCGTTGTTCAGCACACCCCCTGGGCAGTCGTGAACAAGACCAAGTTCATCGGCCTCCTAAACGACTATATCCCGGATTACGATAAGGAACGTCGTCTGCTTATAAATATGTATAAAATGGGCGTGTTCAAGATAATGCTCGAAGAGAAGAACCACGAGATAGCTGTTATGAAGGCTAAGAGCTTCATGCTCGGTGACCTCTTTCTGGCTGAAAATGCTTCAGAATTCGTCACAGCTTGCTTTACATATATGCTCGGCTGGCCCTATGAATCTCCTCTGAAGGTCCTCCCTGACGGCGAAAAAGCTGACCAGGAAGAGGAAACAACTGAGAAGAAGGGCCCTGTGGATATCAATGAAAAAGTATTCACCCCCAGAGCTGCATTCAGGTTCAGACTCAGCGGCAATATCGTCATCCCGGACGGCTATACCAAGCTCGAAGCGTTCTGCTTCGATAAGTTCGGCTCACTCAGGACTATCCAGCTCCCTCAGTCACTTCTCGCTATCGGCGAGTATGCCTTCTCGTCCTGTAAGCGCCTGAGAGGTCTCGACCTCCCGTCAGGACTCAGGATAATCAAGCAGGGCGCTTTCAGCCAGTGCGCTAAGCTGGTGGTCGTAAAGATACCTGACGGTGTCCTGGAAATAGAGGACAGCACGTTCTCATTCTGTACAAGCCTTGAGGTCATCGACATACCCGAAAGCGTCAGCAGTATCGGTGCGGAGGCATTCTCCGGCTGCGAAAAGCTGAGAAAGCTCTTCCTTCCGGAGAGCATCAAGTTCATCGACGCAAACGCTTTCTCCTACTGTCCCAACCTCGTAATATACTGCATAGAAAATTCATACGTTCATAAATACTGCTTAGTCAACGGTATACAGTTCGTTCTTGTTGCCTCGGCTGCGGAATATGAGCTTAACTAATATCAGAAAGGATGAGATCAAATGGTAGAGCTTGAAGTTGGCCAGGAAGTCGAGATGGAATTCGGCGGGAAGGCCAAAGTTCTGAGCGTTATCGGCAGCGGCGGACAGGGTACCGTCTATCTCGTAAGATTCAATGGACAGAAATGGGCCCTTAAATGGTACGACATCGACAAGATGGCTAAGCCGAAGGCCTTCCGTAAGAACCTTCAGACAAATATCACAGACGGCCCGCCCAGCAATAAGTTCCTGTGGCCGAAATACCTCACAAAGGAACTCCCCGACGGTACCTTCGGGTACATCATGGAGCTCAAGCCCGACGGCTTTGACTCTTTCGTCGATATTCTTAATACATATAAACTTGAGATCGACCCTCTTACCGGACACGCTGTAAAGCGCCAGGTAAAGTTCACCAGCCTCAGCGCCATGGTGACCTGCGTCATCAATATAGTAAACGCTTTCCGTCAGCTCCACCGTTCCGGAAAGAGCTACCAGGACCTTAACGACGGAGGCTTCTTCATCAACGTCAATACCGGTGCCGTTCTCGTCTGCGACTGTGATAACATCGCTCCTGACGGCAGCAACTTCGGTATCGGCGGTAAGCCCGGATATATGGCTCCTGAGGTCGTAAGAGGCATCGCACAGCCTAATGTCCAGACCGATAAGTACTCCCTTGCAGTCGTTCTCTTCAAGCTCCTCTTCAGGGGAGATCCTATGGAGGGCGAAAAGGTAGTGAGAGATGTCTGCCTGACAGAGTCATCAGAGCTCAAGCATTACGGTCAGAACGCAGTATTCGTATATGACCCGAATGACAGCTCCAACCGCCCTGTAAGAGGCATCCACGATAACGTCATCAAGTTCTGGCGTATCTATCCCGATTACATCAAGGACGCTTTCATCCGCTCCTTTACCACAGGTATCAGCGAGCCTACAAAGCGTATCATAGAGAACGAATGGCAGAAGCTCTTCATCCGCCTGCGCTCGGAGATAATCCAGTGCGGATGCGGCAGAACGAATTTCAGCTCAATGTTCGTTCAGCCCAACGAAAAGACCTTCAAGTGCCCCAAGTGCGGCATGGAGTTCGCAACGCTGGGATTCAGCAACAGACCCAACCGTATGCCACTGTATCTCGGATGCAAGTTCTATACCTGCGAGATCAGCCCGGAATCCGACGACTTCTCAACTGTTGCCGGTGAGCTTGTTGAAAATAAGCTCAAGCCCGGAGTACTCGGCATAAAGAATTGTTCTGACAGAAAATGGAAGGCTAAAATGCCTGACGGAGTATTCTACGATATCGCTCCCGGAAAAGGCTTCCCTGTATGGCAGGGCCTCGAGATCGATTTCGGCGAAATAAAGGCACAGATATAAGCCGCTGTCCCTCTATACAGCAGCAAAACTGAAAGGATGTATGTAGATTATGAGCAATGAAAATATGACAGAGCCGGAGGTTAATGAGACTCAGGCTGCATCAGCACTTGACGGGTTTGAGCCGGCAGAGACTGCGGATACTTCCGCACAGTCCGACGATATGCTTGATTTTGACGACGATCCCCTCAGCGCTACAGGCGTTTCCAGAAAGAGCCTTGTTATCTTCTTCCTCATCGACACATCAGGAAGTATGAAGGGCAAGAAAATGGGCGAGCTCAACACTGTTATGGAAGAACTCATCCCTGAGATACGCAGAGTCGGCGAGGCCGATACAGAGGTAAAAGTGGCTGTTCTCACTTTCTCCACAGAGGTAAGATGGATGTACTCCACTCCTATTGCTATCGAGGACTTCGAGTGGGCAAGGCTCCGTGCCAGCGGCGTTACCAGCATGGGCGCAGCTTTCAAGGAACTCAACCAGAGAATGTCCAGAAACAGCTTCCTCAATTCACCTTCACTGTCCTTCGCTCCCGTTATCTTCCTTATGACAGACGGTTATCCCTCTGATGACTACAAGGAAGGCCTCAGAGAGCTCCAGGCAAATAGCTGGTACAAGTTCGGCCTTAAAGCTGCTCTCGGTATCGGACAGGAGGCTAATGATAATATCCTCGCTGAATTCACAGGATCAAAGGATACTGTTGTTCATGCTTACTCAGGCGGACAGCTCGCTCAGATGATCAAGATCATCGCTGTTACTTCTTCACAGATCGGAAGCAAGAGTATGACTCTCTCCGATGATACCAGCCATGAACTCGGCGAAGAGGATGTATTCGCAGCCAAGCAGAAGCTCCTCGGCCAGCAGATCCAGGACCTCGTATCAAGTCAGACAGACGGCAGCGACGTTCCTTTCGACACAGGCTGGTAATTCTCTAAAAATCTTATCGGAAGGAGGACTGAGTTGATATGTTCAACGGTTTCAGCCATTCGGTCATGGGCGCAAGTCATGAAAAGACCGGTCTGGTCTGCCAGGACAGCTCCGCATACAAGATCGGAGAAGGTTACGCCATCGCTGTAGTAGCCGACGGACACGGCAGTAAAAAGCACTTCAGGAGCCACCTTGGTTCCAAATTCGCCGTGGAAGCTACTATCGAAGCTATAGACAGATTCTACGAAGAGCGTGAGGAGCTCGAAAAGAACCTCCCCACAAATGCTAAGCTCATCATAAAGAATATCGAAAAGCAGATAATCTCTAACTGGAATATCAAGGTGGAAAAGCACCTCTCCGAAAATCCGGTAAGAGACGAAGAAAAGGAAAAGTTCACAGATGAGGAGTTCGAGGCTATCCCCCCGGAGTCCTATTACGGAACTACCCTCGTTGCCGCAGTTTCAGGCGACAACTATACATTCGGACTCCAGATAGGCGACGGAAGTCTTGTGGCCATTTTTGAGGACTGCAAGGCAGTTATGCCTATGGAATACAACGAGTCCGCACCTGCAAATGTCACAGCCTCTATGTGCAACTCGAACGCAGCCTCGATGTTCAGCAGCTTCTATGCCCCGAACAAGCGCCTGATCGCTATGTATGGCTCAACAGACGGCCTGTATACATCCTTCGGCAGCGAGTATGATTTCCTTGATTACCACTCCATCATCACAAGTCAGCTTGTGAACCTGGAGAGCTTTAAGAAGGTCATAATAAACAACCTTACAAAGAGATCACACTACGGCACAGAGGACGACATCTCCCTTTCCTGCGTCTACAATGAGGACCTTCTCAATGAGAAGATAGGCGACCTCAAGGCACAGGTGGAGGAGAACAAGAGACAGGCCGCACTCCGAAAGGAAGAGCTCCTCAGAAAGCGTGTGACCTGATAATTCATTGTGCGTGACGCAGTTTACTGCGTTCAATATATAAGAAAAGTGGTGTTTCATATGGAAATAAGTTCTTTCTATAATACTGCAAAGAATTTCGCTGCTACAGTTAAGCAGCAGCGGCCGGAGCTCGTGACAGAGGACGCTTGTCTCTGCCTTATTGTTGCTGATTCCGGCGATATCTTCTCTGGTATCACCAGCATCTCCATCGACGAAGGTACTGTAGAGACTCTTCCTGCTGAGAAGATCGCTGTAATGTCAGTTATCACAGCTAAGAATGTGAAGGCAAAGCAGCTCATCCTCATTTCACTGGACGATTTCAGCTTCTTCCAGCCTGAGGACGATGTTCTTGCAATGCTGGTAAATTCCAGTGTTGACAACAGCAGTTGTCAGGTCATCCTCTCTCCTGAGGAGGCAGTTTCTGCCGCAAGTCTTGTTCCTGCATCTGCCGCTCCTGATTTTCTCAGCGGTTACGACGATGCAGAGTCACCTGCACCTGCACTTGGTGCTCCTGCTGATTTTGCAGCAGGATTCGATGTAGACTCATCTAACCCGTTCTATGCTGAAAACAATGGCGGAGCAGCAGCTCAGAACCAGCAGGGCGAAAACCTCAACTTCCTCTATGAGCAGCCTGAAGAGGCTCAGCAGAGAGGCGCAAGCGGTTTCCCCGGACTCTATGCAGCTCAGCAGCAGCAGGGTTATCCTCAGCAGCAGGGTGGGTTCCCACAGCAGCAGGGTTATCCTCAGCAGCAGGGCGGATTCCCGCAGCAGCAGGGTTATCCTCAGCAGGGTGGATTCCCGCAGCAGCAGGGTTATCCTCAGCAGCAGGGCGGATTCCCGCAGCAGCAGGGTTATCCTCAGCGGGGTGGATTCCCGCAGCAGGGTTATCCTCAGCAGGGATTCCCACAGCAGGGCTATCCTCAGCAGCAGGGTGGATTCCCTCAGCCCGGTCCTTATATGGGCGGCGGAACTCACAATTCCCTCTATCAGCAGAACATGAACGCAGCTCCCTATACTCAGGGCGGCTACCATACAAGTCATTCCGTGCACGGCGGTATCGCACCAGCCGGCGGAAACTATCAGCAGAGCAGCCTGATGCTCTCCTCAAAGTCCAGCGGCAACGCTTTTAAGAAGAGACTCAATAATTTCCTCGATGATGATGACGCAGAAGGCGGAGAAGCAGCTGAGGGAATGTCCAAGGAGGATATGCTCAAGCAGGCAAAGGATAGGAAAAAAGTGGCAAAGGCTAACTTTAACTTCAAGAAGAAAATGGAATGATCGGATGATCGGACTTGTGCTGCCGCAGTTCCGGCGGCACAGAGTTCCGGTTAATTGTCAGAGCACTGGGCATTTTACTCAAATCACTGCCCATTTTTGCCTGATAATTGCATGATTATAGCGAAATTGTATTTTTTATCACAGAATTCCCGTTTTTTTCTTGCATTTCCGCATCGGGTGTGATATAATAATTTTGATAAGACTATAATGTTTTTCGTGATTTCATTTATGACTTGTATATTTTATGATTAAAAAGCACTGTTTAATTATTACATGTCAAGGAAGGGATAGTTATGACTTATTTGCTAAATATTGACGAAGCGATAGACAGAAAATTTCTTGTTACCAGATCAATGAAGGGACAGGCTGAGGCTGGTACTATCATCCATGTTATGGATGCTGAGAATGCCTCTAATTCCGTTGTTGTAAGCTACAGAGTGGCTCGTTTCAATGAGAAATTCCATGACTATCAGGACTATACTGCCAAGTTCGAGAACCTGGCTCAGTTCTGTAAGTGGGCACAGCCTGACAACTTCATCGCTCGTAATTATGAGAGCTTCAGCATCAAGGATATTCAGCACTATATCAAGGTGAAGAACAGAACATTCACTTCGTTCTGTCTCCCTATCATCCTTGTAGCAGCTATCATAATCTGGGCTCTTTCACTTCTCGTTATTGGCGGAGCAGTTGGTATCGTAATTGGTACAGTTCTTACACTTCTTGTTGCCCTCGCAGTATTCTCAGTTTTCAGAGGACAGAAGAAAAAAGAGAAAATGCGGTTATACCGCAAGATCAGCTCTGGATGGGGCATTGTCATAGAATAGTACATATCACCATACATCAGCTTAGGCAGCTGATGTATGGTTTTTTTTTAGATTCCGAAATATATAAAAAAGGACCGCACATTTCGTGCGGTCTGTTTTTTTATGAGATGTGGATGGAGCTGTCGTCGTCAAGAGTACCGTACTGGAAAACATGGTCATTTTCCCAGTCGATGTCGTTATCGTCGTCCCAGTCATCGTCCCAGTCGTCCTCGAAGTCGTCATCATCGAAGTCGTCATCATCGAAATCGTCATAAATGTCGTCGATAAGGTCCTCGTCGTATATCTCAGTCACAGCCTCTTCAGCATAGTTTTCAGCGGAGCTTGCATCAATATCCAGCTTGATGAGAAGTTCCTTTATAAAATTCTTCATGTGGTCACGGTCAACGTATGTCTTATAGTCTGCTGAATGAATGGAATCTTCATCTATCATGAAGCAGTCGTTTTTGTCAGGTACAGGTACATCTGCGCCGTCCTCAGTGGACCACGTCAGAGTAGCTTTGCCGTAGTCAACGTCGTCAACGACTATCTCGTAGGAAACGGACTGTGAATCATCGTCACCGTCGAATTCAAGTTCGATTGGGTCAAGGGCGGGAGTGATTATAGTTACATCAGCATCGAAGTACTTGCGCTCCTCGTTTGTTATCTTGAAGTCCTCAAATTCAAGGGTGTACTTTTCGGAAGTCGGGGTCATTTCATCTGCATCAAAGTCGTATTGGCTCGAATAGCTTATCAGGTCGATGCTTCCGCTGTACTCTTCCTTACCTGTCTCTTCGGCATAGAGGTTGACCTCAAATTCTTTCTCACCGCCGTCTGTAAGGCTCATCTCACCGCATACGGTGTCGCCGTCCTTGCCAATTATTGCGATGAACTTGTTGTCAGCATCCTCACGGACTTCAAAGCCTCTGATAACTCCCTTGGGGTCGATGTATGTCTTGAAGGAGATAGATTCATCACTTTCGTAGTCGTCATCTCTGTCAGGACGCATTTCTTCCAGGAACTCATCATACTCATCATCGCTGACGAGGTCCAGCTTTTCAACGAACAATCCACGGAGAATGTCGTCATCCTTTGCGGAGTCAATGAAATTTTCACTTATGTCGTAGGCGAGATCCTGGTCGATCTTGACTGTAGCGACTGTGTATTTTACCTCAATGTCACCAATGGTGACCTCCTCGCTCTTTTCAAGGCGGACTTTTTCAACTGTGTCGTTCCAGACATCAACATACCTGGTTATTTCTTCTTCAAGTTCCTCAGGTGAGAGGTACTCTCTGGGATTGCTGAGAACGTCCTGGTAAGTGTTTCTGAACTTCTGGATATCCTCATTGTCACTGCCTGTCAATTCGTTCAGGGAGATACCCAGCCACTGTTCTGTGAGCTCAGGAACTCTTGCAAAGTAGTCGCCGGAACCGTTATCCATAAGGATGTCAAGGCTTACGAGCTGGTCGTCATTCCTGTTGGCGGCGATGGTGAACATCATATCTCCCAGCTTTGCACGACTGTCAAGGTTGAGGCCGAGCTTATCTGTATTCAGCAGGCAGTCACGTATCTGACGTTCGTCATCGGTGAGGTCGTAGTCATCAGAGAGCTCCATTTCGTCCAGAAAGCGCTGCTTTGCTTCCTCAGTAGGCTCATATTCCAGCCGGATAGATGAATGCTGACCCTCTTCCATGCGTGTGAGGCCCTTGTCATAGCTCTCACTGATGCGCTTTGAAAGGCTTTTGGCATTTTCCTCATTTACCCATGCATAATAGTTCTCAGGCTTCATCACACGGAGCCTTACCTGATTTTTAACGAAAGGTGAGAGGTTGTAAGCGGCGATACCTCCGCCAACGAACACAGCAGCAGTTGCTCCGCTGATTATAGCGATTTTTTTACCTCTCTTCCTGGTTACTTTTTCAACTCCTGAAACTGAATTTTCAAAATCGAGAGAAAAGTTTTCAGCGGGAGAATTTTTCTTTTTTCCAAACATATGATTACCTCCTTGTGTATGAACAGGTCATACAGTTATAATTCCTATATCGTCAGCTCTGTCCCCCAGAGCGGGAAAAAGCGATGCTTTTTCTTGTATATTATACTATCACATTTTGGCTGTAAAGTCAACAGATAGAGCTTAATTTAACCGTTTTGTACCCACTGTGTATGTTTTGTGACAGCCTTATGATGTTTTGCAGACAGGGCTGCCGCAGCTTCCCATATTTCTATTATACAGCATAGTTCTCAGCTCTGTTCATTTTCTGACGAAATGACATTATAGTGTGATGAAATGCACTTTTGCGGAAGGCATTATTTCTTTAAAAGTATATTCTGTAATATAAAGAAAAATTGTACTTTCATATGTTCCAGGTGGTAAGAGCACGAAACTGCGATGCAATAGGTATCATTCAAGGTAGGTCACGTTCATTTGCACGTTGAACCCGCAAACTTTTTCAGGGCACCAAGATAAAACAAAATCCCTAAATACCGTTATTACATGGTATTTAGGGATTTTTGTAACCTTTCCGGTTACGCATTTTTGATTGGTGGAGGCGATGCGTATCTTCTTGATGCTGCGTTATTTCAAATTTTGAAAAATCGGGCATGGCTATTTTTCGGCGTTTTTTGAGAGTTGATAGCTTTCATCGGCAAACAAGCATCGAATTGCTGCCGCTCGAATGCCCGAATGTTTTGAGAGGAGAAAGAGTTACTTAGAGCAGGGGAAGTATTACGCATTTTCACTCCGGTTTCAATTTCGCCACCATTTGTTTCTGATTACAATTCTTTGACCCGGCAAAAATGTTCATCAGGTATTTTTTATAAGTATGCCATTCTGAGCGTTTTATACTACCGCTTCAAAAATCGTCTTATCCCCAAGCTGGATCGTATGTGTACCGATCTCCTTATTCTGGTTGAAGCTAAAACTCAGGAGATAGCCCTTATTAATGTGGTAGTAGTCGAGATACTCTGCAAGCTGCTTCTCACCTCGTTCATTGTATTCCTTACCATGCCAGATTTTCATCTCAATGACAAATTGGTCTCCGAGATAGTCAACAACAACATCTGTTCTCGTTAAATCTCTGGTCTGCGCTTCGATATAGTAATTGCCGACACCGTTGATGATCGGTCTGAGATACAGCAGAAAGAGCTTTCTGCCGTCGTCCTCGATGAAGCACTCCGTCTTGTCACC
>ODAI012499712.1_pt1 | contig 24455 bp, 12 predicted proteins | sample 1539321 | NCBI WGS metagenome assembly ODAI01 (sample SAMN02144231, study PRJEB22623) | gut metagenome | biome: sheep rumen | host: Ovis aries | place: New Zealand
AAGACATCTCAAGGACAGGGATATTGATGAAATCACAGCCATAATCAATACAAGACCAAGAAAAAAACTCAATTTTTCAACTCCTATTGAGGAGTTTTTCAATTACTTGTTGTAAATTTGCACTTGCTTGTTGAATTCGCAATATAATTTACTTTTCAAATTAAGTTAATTTACCGAGCAAATTACATTAATTTACTTTTCCATACCATCGGAACGGAGTCTCAAAAGCGCTGCTTTCTCGACTCCGTTCTGCAGGTTTTCAACCAGTGTTTCCGCTGCCCCGTTTTCGCGATTCATCGTTTTCGCATTTTCCCGCCAAAGCATTCCCCTTTGCACCGCCATCCATTGAAGCATACACGCTGTTGCAATCCCCACATGAGCACGTCTCGCCCAAGCCTGCAATCCGTTTTTTCGTTAAATAAATCTAAACAAACATACGAATGCACCCTACTTTAATAAATAATGTATAACTTTGTCCCAAATATGCGCAAACTGCAAACAAAAGAATTTACTAAATCATTAATTCTATAGGCTTATGAAGAAAATTTTTACTCTGATCACAATGGCCATACTGGCCATGAGTGCGAATGCACAGTCTTGGGATTTCACCAAGACGCAGGTAACTGCTGAGCAAATCGCAGCAGATGCAACGAACTGGGAAGTTACAAATGATACGCGTTATACGTATCTTACTGCAACTAACAAAGAGGCTCTGAAACTTGGTACAGACGAGTTACCCGACACAAAGGGACTTCTGTTTACTGGTGGAGAAAAGAAATTCCGTCTTGATGTAAACCAGCGCCTGGGCTTGAACGGAAAGAATCTTTCACTGACTATTCCCGGACTGAAAGCAGGACAGACAGTAACCGTAAAGGCAAAATCTGCCAATAACAGCGAGGCTCGTGGCTTTACCGTTGAAAACATTACTCCAGTGAGTGGCTTTTTCAATTCTACCTCTACCGACGAGCAGGAAAATGTTGGTACTGTAACTGCTGACGGTGATGTTACGATTACCACAACTGCAGGTATGAACGTTTTCAGCATCACTGTTGAAGGCGGCGGCAACAACGACGATCCTACTCCCGGTGGTGAGACTGGCGAGACAGAGAAGTATGTTGCTGTTACAGCCGATGGACAACTGGCTCCTGAGTTTGCAGCCGTGATTGGCGAAGGCAATGTGGCCACCAACGTTGTTGACCACAACTCTATCGTAAAGGTTGAAACCAAGAGCATCACGCTCGAGGCCGTTGCTTCTGCTGTTCCAAAGGATGTCACCTCTGATGCCATCTCTACCTGGAACGACGTGAAGTGGGAACTGAAGAAGCAAGATGACATCGCGTTCAACTATGTAGTGGGAACAGGTGTTTGCTACACCTCTTGGGCTTATGAAGAGATTGTACGCGACGGCAGTCCTACTGGTGAATACCGTCTGCTCATCGGTACCGACGACAACGGCTGGCCCAACTTCTACGTAACCGACGGCAGCCATGGTCTGCCCATCAGCGGACTCTATTACAAGTTCACTCCGAAGACCAACGGCAAACTGAAGATGGGTGTTTGGATGAACAAGGGTAACCGCCGTTTGTTCGTGGTTCCTTCTGACACCAAGCAGGCCATCGACTATGAGGTGGAAGGCTACATCAACGGTCAGAACGAAACTTACACCAAGGAAGACGGCACAGAAGGCAGCCGCAAGAAGTATCTCACCAACGACGAGATCCGCGCCCTCGGCACCGATCCTTATGTAATGGGTGCAGGCAACAATACGTCATGGGTTTACGTGATTGTTGACCTCGAGGCAGGCAAAGACTACTACGTATTCTCTCAGAACGCACAGGTTGGTTTCCAGGGCTTCGAGTTCACCGTAGGTGCCAACACGGGCATCGTGGAGATGGAGGCAGAGCCTGTTAAGGCTGTCGACCTGAACGCTCCTGCTTACAACCTGGCTGGTCAGCGCGTATCACGCAACACCAAGGGCATCGTGATTATCAACGGCAAGAAGTATATCAACCGCTAATCAAAAAAAGCGTTTTGCTTCAAACCAACATCTATACTCCAAACCTCTGCAGCCGTCATGGCTGCAGAGGTTTGTTGGTTTTATGCAAAAAAAACAAAAGACAGATTGGTTACAAGACGAAAACTGTTTCGTTATATTCTTATATTGGCGAAAAGCATGCCTGTCTGAACAACCATTATTTAAGGCAGACCAAAGCATAATAACATAATAATGTACATCAAATAACTTTTAACCAAAAAGAACGTTTATGAGAAAAAAGATGACGAGAGTCGGACTTTTCTGTATGGGAGGCTTGCTGGCACTGGCTGCCATCGTTTCCTCCTGCGCAAAAGGATTCGACAGTGACGAGACTTTCACCAGCACGGTGAGAGACTCACAACTTGCATCACCAACGCTGACGCAGAGCAGTTTCGCCTCGAAGGTGAACGCCGACGGTTCGGAAAGCGTGCAGGTGACTTGGGACGTGGTGCCAGGAGCCGGCGGCTACTATTGCCACGTGGACAATGTTGACGATCCCGCCAACCCCGTCGTGGTCTTCGACGGCAACGTAGACGGAACCTCATTCCTCTTCGACAAGGCTGACGACACCAAGTACAGCGTGAGCGTTAAGACTCTGGGCAACGCCAAACTTAACAACAAGGAAGCCACCGATGCCACCGTGTTTGCCTACAGCACCATGGTGCCGGCACAGGTAATCCCTGTTGGCACCGACATTGCCGACTTCGTCAAGAGCCATCTGATTGACACAGACGATGAGCAGGCTTTTGAGTTGCAGGCCAACGGTAACTACACGTTGAATTCAGAAGTTGACTTCGGCACACACAAGGTTACTTTCCGCGGCGACAAAATTCACCGCCCCATCGTTACTATCGGTTACGACGGTGTGATCCGCACAGGTGCCGGACTGAAGATCAAGTGGATTAAGTTTGATGCCACAGAGCAGAACTCAAAGGGTGTTGTTGAGTGCTCTAACAATCCTCCATCTACTTTGGAAGGCCCCAACTTCGGCTTCCCCGACAAGAGTTATATCCTCTATGACCCACTGATTTTTGAGGACTGCATGTTCAAGAACGTGAAGATGTGTCTTTTCTACATTGGTGAGAAGGCATGGTCGGCTGTTGACGTACGCATCGTCAACTGTATCGTTCAGTTGGATAACGACGGAACAAAGTTCGGTGATGCTGCCGTATTGTGCTGCTATGGACAGACCTGTTACTACAAGGATGGTCAGTCATGGGGATCAAGTGCTATCCGAAACGTGACCATCAAGAACAGCACCATCTACAACATCAAGAGCAATGCCAAGAACCGTATGATTCGTTTCAACAGAAACAATTTCACTTCTATGTTTGACTCTGCTACTGGTAGTGCCACATTGACAGACAACACCTTCATCATGACCTTCTCTGACAAAGAGTTTGCCAATAACACACCTAATAACGCTGCTTATACAATTACCTTTAATAATAATGTATTGTATCATTGCGCTCGTCTGCAGAAGTTCCTGCAAGGTAACTGTACGATTATCAACTCGAAAGACAAGAATGTTTCTTACACAACGGTAACCACTGGTGACGGTGCACGATTCAACAACGACTTCAACTTCGTTACAGAAGAGGACGCTTACGGCTATGCCGATGTGGATGCAATCAAGGCTTGGCTGAAACCTCTCGACCTGACTCAGGACAACGGTGGTGTGAATTTCAAGGCTAAGGGCGCCATCTCGAGTACCATCGGTGACCCGCGTTGGTTGCAGTAATTGTTATTCATCTATAATAAATAGGTATATACGTATGAAAAAATATATCATCATCCTGCTGATGGCCTTCGTAGCGATGGCCGCTTCAGCACAGAAGACAGTCAAGGGTACGGTGGTTGACCAGAGCGGAGAACCTATCATCGGCGCTACGGTGCAGGTGAAAGGCACGTCAACGGGAACCATTACCGACTTGGACGGAAACTTTACCCTTCCCAATGTTCCGGCAAAAGGACAAATCGTTGTTTCTTTTATCGGCTACATCTCGGAGACCATTACCAACTTCAACAACCCCAAGGTGGTGCTCAAGGAAGACGCACAGCAGATTGAGGAAGTGGTTGTCGTGGGATACGGCACACAGAAGAAGTCTCACTTGACAGGTTCTGTTGAGACAGTGCCCATGGAAGAGGTGGCCGACCTCGCCACCAACGACCTGACCAGTTCGCTGCGCGGTCTGGTGAACGGTGTGAGCATCAGCAGCGGCGGCAACCGCCCGGGTAGCACTTCTTCGCTCACCATCCGTGGTGCCGGCGACCTGAGTGCCATCGGCGTGAATGCCCAGTCGCCCCTTTACGTAATCGACGGATTCATCCTCGACTCCAGCGCATTCAACAACCTGGATCCCTCTACCATCGAATCCATCTCTATTCTGAAAGACGCAGCAGCAGCCGTTTACGGTGCTCGCGCTGCCAACGGTGTGGTGCTCGTCACCACGAAGAAGGGAAAGCAGGGTGCTCCCCAGATTTCTTATAGCGGAACCATCGGTATCACCGACGCCGTGGCCACACCGAAGATGCTCAGCACCTACGACTACGGCCGTCTGTGGAACGCCGTGCGCATGGCCGACCCGACAGAAGCCGACATCAACCTGCGCTACGACCTGTTCCAGGCCGACGAACTGGCTGCCATGCGCAATCTGAACTACAACCTGCTCGACGACCACTGGAAGACGGGTGTCACCCACCAGCACAGCGTGAACCTGAGCGGTGCCACAGAGAAAGCCAACTACTATGCCAGCGTTTCCTACTTCACACAGGACGGTAACCTGGGCAAACTGGACTACGACCGCTGGAACTTCCGCGCTGGTGCCGACGTGAAGGTGGGCAACTGGCTCAAGGCTTCGCTCCAGGTTTCTGGCGACTACGGCAAGCAGAACAAGCCGTTGATGAAGGTGCAGAGCACCGGTGCCGACAAGGACTACCAGATGCTGCTCACTCATCCGGGCTACATCCCCGAGACACTCAACGGATATCCCATGGCCGTGTATGGTATCACCAACGGTGAAATGGCTGCCAACCAGACCTACAACTACGAATACTTGCAGAATTCAAGCGACTATATGCGCAACATGACATCCAACACTTATATCAGTGGTTCACTGGAATATGAGTTCGGATGGAGCGAAATCCTGAAGGGACTGAAACTGCGCATGAGTTATTCCAAGGCCATCAAGACCGACAAGGGCAATGAGTTCGGTACACAGTTTGCCGTTTATCGCCTCAACCAGCGCACCGGTAGCGGCGACCACCTCTATACGGCCGTTCCCGGACAGGAAGACTTCTACAACGACGTGGTGCTGGCCGACAACAACTTCATCCTCGGTCACAACAACGCCAAGGTGTCTAACGGTACCGACGGCGGTTACATCCAGCGCACCATGAGCCGCTCTGACAACTATCAGATGAACTTCACCGTGTCGTATGCACGCCAGTTTGGCATGCACAACGTGAGCGGTCTGTTCTCTATCGAGAAGTCTGAGTCTGAATATGAAGACCTGCTCGGACAGGGAACCAAGCCCTATGAGTTCTCTACCGGACAGTCGAACTCGCTGAACACCAGCGACGGCGGAGACACCAGTTCTACATGGGGACGCTCAGAGTCGGGAACCCTCTCTTACATCGGCCGTCTGAACTACAACTACAACGACCGCTATCTGTTGGAGTTCCTTATCCGTTCTGATGCTTCTCAGAAGTTCCACCCAAGCAACTACTGGGGTGTGTTCCCGTCACTCTCTGCCGGTTGGATTATGAGCGAAGAGAAGTTCATGCGCAACATCAAGTGGCTCGACTTCCTGAAAGTGCGCGCTTCATTCGGTCTCACCGGTCGTGACAACATCTCTGCATGGCAGTGGATGACCACTTATAACATTGCAGCCGACAAGGGTGCAATCTTCGGAGAGAACAGTATCGCCGGCAGCCACATCACGGCCAACAACGGTGCCCGTATCAACAGAGACGTTCACTGGGACAAGTCATACAAGGGCAACCTCGGTTTCGACTTCAGCGTGCTGAACAGCCGACTGGGCTTCAACATCGATGCCTATTATGTTTGGGACCGCGAGATGCTGCTCGCCTTCAACGGAACCATCCCCACCACCGTTGGTACAAGCGGTGCTCCGCAGAACTATGGTAAGATGGACAGTTGGGGTTCGGAAATCTCTATCACCTGGCGTGACAAGATTGGCAAGGACTTCAAATACAAGGTGCAACTCAACACTGGATTCTCTGACAACAAGGTGCTCCTCATGGAGTGGCCCACCAGCAACTACTACAAGGCCATCTCTGAGGGCAGCCGCACCGACCGCGGTTCCTGGGGTATGCAGTGCATCGGTATGTTCCGCTCGTTCCAGGACATCGAGGAATACTTCAAGCAGTATAACATCACCAGTTATCTGGGCCTGACCAAAGACCAGGTGCGCCCGGGTATGCTGATCTACAAGGACATCCGCGGTTCGCTCATCGAGGGAACACACGAATATGCCGGACCTGACGGCATCATCGACGGACTCGACGAGGTGCAACTCTCTCACCGCTCTAATCCTTACCACTTCTCACTCAACCTGAGTGCCGACTACAAGAGTTTCTCTATCTCTGCTCAGTTGGCAGCAAGTTGGGGCGGATATAGTTTCGTTCCGGGCAGCGCACTGGCTCCAAGCGACGGCGTTTCTGCAAACAACAGCCTTAACTACAAGCGTCTGGAGTATGTGAACATGCCTTCGTTCTGGAATCCCGACGATATGTTCGTTTACAACGACATCTACGACGCTGAAGGCAATCTGCTGCAGGCTGCCAACCGCGAGGCCTATTATCCCAACATGCGCTATGCCAGCGTGAACAACCAGACTTCTACATTCTGGCGCATCAGCGGCGCTCGCGTATCGTTGAACCGCCTCACCGTGGCCTATAAGTTCCCGAAGAGCATCTGCCAGTTCGTGGGCGTTCAGTCTGCACGTATCAACGTGACGGGCCAGAACCTGCTGAGCCTCTACAACCCATATCCCGACAACTTCATCGATCCGATGATGAGTTATGGAGTTTATCCTGCTCTGCGTAAGTTTACTATCGGTCTTAACGTAACCTTCTAATTCATGACGTTTATGAAAAGAATATTCAATATAGGTGCCGCTTGCCTCACCTTGGCAGTGGCAGCAACGATGAGCAGTTGCAGTGACGAGTTCATTCAGGACAAGAAAAACTACAGCAACGTTTCATCAGAAATTTACAACTATTACAGTGGTGCCAACGGACGCCTGAACGAGTGCTACCGCATTACACTGCCTAACATTCAGGCAAGTGGCGGACAGATTTGGCAGTACAACAGTATTGGTATGGCTGACAACCACTCACAGAGTACTGAGGAATACCGCGGATTCAGCAATTTCGTGAATCCTCAGGTGGAAATGAATACCATCAGCGGTACTTCTGGCGCTCCCGGATATTTCGGTTCTTCTTGGGCTCGCATCCGCGAAATCAACGAAACCATCGCCGGTATTGAGGGAAGCACGCTCTCTGACAACGATAAAAACGAACTGTTAGGCCAGGCCTTCTTCCTCCGTGCATGGTGCTACTACATGTTGTTCCGCTACTACGGTTCCATCCCCATTGTAACAGAGGTGCAGGATCCTGTACCCGAGTCGTTCACTCCGCGCTCCAACGCTCAGGAATGCTACGACTTCCTCATCAGCGAACTCGACAAATCAGCCGATATGCTGAAGAAGCGCACCGTGGAAAGTTCTTGGTCGGCCAACGACTGGGGACGCGTAACCACCGGTACCTGTCTGGCACTGAAGCATCGCATCATGGTGCTCTGGGCAAGCCCGCTGTTCAACCGCGACAACGACCAGAGCCGCTGGACCAATGCTTATAACACCATCAAGCAGGAACTGCCCACTATCAATGCCTGCGGCTACGGACTCGCCAACGAGAATGCTCCCGGCGTGAACGGTTCTGGTTGGGCCAAGATGTTCCTCGGCATTGTGAACAATCCGGAAGCAGTGTTCGTATCGTGCTACAACAAGTACACGCCCGACCTTACTCCTGACTACCAGCGTAACAACCTCTGGGAGCAGCAGATCCGTCCAGCCAACACTCTGGGTAACAACGGTAAGACTCCGGCCGACATGATTGTAGACCTCTTCCCGATGAAAGACGGCAAGCGCCCAGCAACTTACGATTCATATACCAAGTTAGAGGCTTCAAGCATTGCCTATGATGCAGAGCATCCGTTCATGAACCGCGACCCGCGTTTCTACCGCACATTTGCCTTCCCAGGTGAATACTGGCGCTTCAATGGCGATCCTAACACCAGCACCAGTGCCAACCCCTATACGGGCGACAAGTACATCCTGTGGAACTATGTATGGTATAATGATTCTGAAAAGCGCGACAACGTAATGAGCAGCGACCACTACGGTGCCGACAACCTGCTGACTTCTGTTCACGGTATGTATATACGCAAGTTCTCTGACGACCTGGATGTGAACTCTACACCAAACTACAACTTCAATACCGCCGGTAAGAATGTTGGTTTCCGCGAGTGCATGACATCCACCATGGAGATTCGCTATGCTGAAGTGCTGCTCAATCTGGCAGAGGCTGCCTGCGGTGCCAACCAGATGAGCGAGGCTGTTGAAATACTGAAGCGCATCCGTGCACGTGCCGGATACACCTCTGACAATAACTACGGTCTGCCCGCCAACATCGCCGGCGACCAGGCTGCCTGCATGGCTGCCATCCTCTACGAGCGTCAGATTGAGTTCGCATACGAAGGCAAGCGCTTTGAGGATATGCGCCGCTGGCTGCTCTTCGACGGTGGAACGGGTCTGGCTGCTACCGGAGCCAAGGCACTCACGGGCTGGGGCGGCAACACCTGCACCTATCTTGGCTTCAAGCCTTTCGTAGGTCAGCGCCGCGACGAGTTCGTGTTCCGTCTGCAGGATAAGTACAACTATACCGACGGTACCAGCGGACGTACATGGCCGTTCAATGCCGGTGACAACACCGAGAAGAAAGACGAGACCAACCCCGACCCGATTCTCAAGGCCAACATGGGCGGTTTGACACGTGCTCAGCGCGATGCCTACGCTGTTGATCTGAGCGAGTCGATCGTGAAGAAGCCGTTGGATGAGCAGTTGGACAACCTGAAGAGTTTCTACGACACGTATCTCGTGCGCAAGAAGATCAAGGGTGACGGCTACGACTCAAACAACACTCCGCTCACCATGACTTGGTATGCCCGCTACTATTTCTGGGGCCTCACTCAGGGCGAACAAATCAGCAACCCCGACCTGCCACAGACTGTAGGATGGGAAGACTACTACAAAGGCAGCAGCAACGGAACCTATGATCCGCTGACTGCCGAGCCGGCCGGTACAACGAAAACCGAGTAATCATTCTGATAATCATTCCCGATGGGAGGGCGCCCAGTGAGCGCCCTCCCATTTTTCTTTTCTGGAAGACCCTCCCCGGCCATTTGGCCTATTTGGCTTATTTGGCCCATTAGCCCTATAGGGCCTATAAGACTTATAGGAGAATATAGGCCTTATAAGCCCCATAAGACTTAATCCCACAACTCAATAAAAAAACTGCCGGTGATAATTCTTTTGCGAATCATCACCGGCATAAAAAGGTTTTTGATGGCAAAAACCTTTTATAAGAATTACTCAGTGGTGGTTGAAACCTCTGTTGATACGGCTGTGTTCGGGTTCTTGCTCAGCGGGTCGAAGGAGCCCATGCCTCCGAAAGCACTGTTCCAGCCGATTGTCTGCACCACGTTGGGGTTGTTGTCCTGATCGGTAGAGTTCAGTCCCATCAGGTAGCACTTAGGATCCCATGTAGAACCGAGCACTTCACCCGTTTCCTCATCAGTGGCATTCATTGTGGTAATGTCCTTGCGGAGAATGTATGTGCGGTAGAAATTGGCCAGTGCCCTGACATCAGCATTGGCATACACGGTGTTGCCAGTCTCCTCGTCGTATGAGGTGGTGAAATCCTCTTCGAGCGTCAATGCTTTAGGCTTGTCGATTTCAAGTGCTGCGAAAGGATCGGTGGTAAGTTCGTAAGAGCCCATGAACTCCTCGGGATCAAAGTACATCTCTATCCTGTGCAATGTCACTTCGTTCAGCGGTTTCACGCCGAGATAGGTACAGGTGTTGCCGCCCCATCCAGAAGGAATCCAACTGCTTCCGCCGATAGCGTCCTGCCCCACTCCACCGTCAAAGAGCATCCAGCGATGGCAGTCGTCGAAGCGCTTGCCCTCGTAGGCCAGTTCAATCTTGCGCTCATAGAGAATGGCTTCGAACATCTTGGCACGGTTGCTGCGGATTTCTGGATTCAGACCGCAGTCGCCTGTGTAACCTACGCGCTGACGAATGCGTACGAGAATGTTATATGCCTCATCCAGACGGTTGATGCCACAGGCTGCCTCTGCCAGATTGAGCAACACTTCAGTATAGCGCATGGCCAGCAGCGGCTGACCGTTACGACTGAAGGCAGACGAACTGTCGAAGACATACATCGGCGTTACACCGAGACCATAGTCTTGTGACTTCTTGCGCACATAAATGCTCTTTCCGTTGCGGGCCAAAAGGTCACCATAGTAACCGTACTGGTCAGAAGCAGCCAGATTATCTGTATTGTTATACCATGCCCAGTTCTGCAATTCATATTCCTGTCCTGTAGCATAAGGACACTTCTCAACGAGGTCGTCAGTGATGGCACCGAGGAACTTCCACTGTGTGCCTGGGAAGGCAAATGTGCGATAGAAACGCGGATCGCGGTTGAGGAAGAAGAGTTTCTTGTCATACTGATACAGACCGGCTTCCTCGGGGCGCTTGCCGTCGGCCATGGGGAATGCATCCACCATCTCTGCTGAAGGAGTGATGCCACCGCCACCGCCGCAGTTGCTCGGACGCAATGTCTGCTCCAGACAATTGTACAACTGGTCGCTTCCATCACCAGAGGCATTGTTACAGTTGGCCATGAAGACAGCCTCAGAGTTCAAGTTGTCGCCACCATAGATATTGCACCAAATCCTGGCCCAGTTGCTGGCGTTGTTGCCAGGATTGCCTTCATAAGAGAGTCCGAAATGTCCCTCATTGAGTTTCTCAATAGCCTTCGTGTTCAGTTCGTAGGCTTTCTGCCAACGATCCTGCTCGTCTTGGCGGTTGAATATAGGACTTGCATAATAGTTGGCCACATATCCTGCCAGCGCATAGGCTGATCCGGCCGTTACGCGTCCCCAGTCGAAAGCCTCTTCCTCCCAGCGAACAGGCAACTGCTCGCCGGCTGTGGTGAGATCTTCGATGATAAAGTTGAACGTATCTTCCGTGCTCTGGCGTGCCACTCTAAGGTCGAGCGAGTCGCTGAGCGTTGTTCCCTGCAAGTCGGGAATGATGGGCGTGCCGCCGAAACGCTTGAACAAACGGAAATAGCGTGTAGCGCGGAAGAAGCGAGCCTGGCCCTGTGCCCAGTTCTTCTGGTTCTCTGTGAGTCCGTCACTTCTGCCCACTTTCACAATGACATCGGTGCACTCGCGCATTTTCTTCCACGGATTCTCATTCGTACCCGTCCAGAAATACTTGTGAATATTAGTGTTGGTCCACACGGTAGACGGGTCGCGGTAATAGCCATAGCCGTTGTGTCCGTAGCCGGCAAACTCGTCGGCATTGGTGGAAAGCACATCGGGCAGTCCCACAGGCCACAGATCGCTCGGTCCGTTGGTTGACGTAGAGTTGCCGCCCATGTTCCTTGCATCAGCATTATATCCGCGGAAATAAGGCAGCGAACCCTGATACACATAGTTCAAGCGGAGTTTCACCGACTCCCAGTCATTATAGATATCATTCTCGCCGAAAGAGCCGAAAGGCCGCTTCTCTGCCAGAAAGTCATCGCTGCAACTCATCAAGGCTGCGCTGAAGAGGCAGATGGCACTGATTGTTTTCAATATATTGCGTGTCATAATATGATATGTTTTTATCTTGTTGTTTAGAATGTTACATTCAAGCCAGCCGTAATCTTGCGCACCACGGGGTAACTGCCATAACTTCCGGCGAAGTTGTTCCAGTAGCCTCCCGGACAAGCGTTATAGAAACTGAAAGCGTTCTGGCAGGTGATGTTGAAACGCACCGCATTCAGTCCCACGCTCTTCACCCATGATTTGGGGAAAGTATAGGCGATGGTGATGTTGCGCAGATAGATTTGCGTGGCCGACATGCGCCAGAAAGTAGAAGTCTGCGAGTTGACCGACGACTCGGTAAAACCGAAGTTCGGCCAACGTCCGTTGGGATTGGCAGCGGCGATGACTCTACCCGAAGCATCTGTTACGTCCTCATAGATGAACATATCGTTCCACATGGTCGACACGTTGGTGGTTTCCATGCTGCTGAACGACTCCTTGAACATGTTGGGCATCATGGTGTAGGCGCCCCACTCTCCCGTGAGCGTTGCGTTGAGCGAGAACGACTTGTAGACGAAGTTCAGGTTCAGGTTGCTCGAATAAGGATTGTTGGCGCGGTTGGAAATCTTGACATAGTCGTTGGAATCCACCTTACCGTCCCTTTCTCCATAGTCGTCGGTTCCCTCGATCTTCTGTCCGCGGATATCCTCATAGATGAGCATACCCGGATGCACCTGACTCTGGGTGAGTCCCAAATAGTCGGTGATGTTGTATTTCTGGAAATACTCCTCAATCTCCTGGTAACTGCGGAACATGCCTAAGCAGGAATAGCCCCACAGACCGCGGTCGCTGCGCTCGCCTTTGACAACGCTTGTGAAAGAACGCTGCCCGGTGCGCGGCCAGTAGGTCTTCAGCACCTTGTTGTCGTCGTATGAGAATCCGAGGCGTGCCGACACATACATATCTTTATTGATGCGCTGGCGCCATCCCACGATGGCCTCCACACCATACATATCCATCTCGCTGTAGTTTTCCGGGGCTGGATAGGTTCCGGCCGTTCCCGGCATCTCGTTGGATGTGGGGATGGCAAACATCTCGCGTCCGAAATCATAATAAGCATCGAGCGAGAGCGACAGGCGGTCGTCGAGCATGCGCAGGTCAAGTCCGAGGTTGGTCTTGATGTTCTTGTCCCAGTGCAGGTCGCGGTTGGTTCCCGATTTCTCCGGCAACTGGAAGGCGCGGGCAGAAGTCTTGGTGATATCCGTACCGAAGATCGGTCCGCGCGTGGGGTTGTAAGAATACAACTGAAGCCAGCGCCATGCCTCCACGTTGTCGCGTCCCATGATACCGAATGAAGCGCGCAACTTGGCAAAGTCGATCTTCCATTTCTCCTTGTTGAACCATTTCTCCTCAGACAACACCCATCCGGCAGAGAAACTTGGGAAAGCGCCCCAGTAGTTTTCGGGTGCGAACTTAGAGGCCGAAGCCTGAGAACGGATGAGGAACTCAAAGAGATACTTGTCGGCATAAGCGTAGTTCACACGTCCGATGTAAGCCAGGTTGGCACTTTCGCTGCGTCCCCAGTTGGCATCTTTGTGCGTGTCGTCGGCCAGCGAGTTGGAAGTACCGTCGCTGAACGACAGCGGGTGGGTTCCCTCGGTATAGTTGTAACTGCTCTCGCTCTCTCCTCTTTCTATCGAGAATGTTCCGCTCACATCGTGCTTGCCGAACTTGCGTCCGTAGATGAGCATGAAGTTCACCTGATAACTGCTGTTGCGGTCGGCCTGATTGGTAATGATAGATGCCTGTCCGCTGTTCAGGATGCGCTGCTCCAGATTCTCAAACGACGTATATCGGAATCCCTCGAGCGTTGTCTCGTCGTAGTCCACATCCGGATCATTGTCGATGATGGCACTGGGGTCGGTGATGTAGAGGTGTCGTCCGGTACCTCCTCGGTTCTTCACGCGATATACTATGTTCTCCATCTTGATACTGTTGTCGTGGCTGTTACCCACGTTGCGCGAGTAAGTGAGTTTGGCATGCAAGCCCTTCAGCGGACTCCAGATGCCGCCCAGGTCAGCCTCCAAAGAACCTTGGATAGACATGGAGTTCGACTTCTGCTCGCGGTTGTTGATAGAGTTATAGAGACTCTTGTAGTTGTAGTAATTCTGGAACGACGGGTCGTTCTCCATGCCAGAGTGGTAGATGGGATAACCATTGATCTCGTCGGGGATATACGACGGGTTCTTCATCATGTAGAGATAGTCCTCTTGGTTACCACCGCCGCTGTTACTGGTGGCATGCATATTCTTGTGAGAGTCGTCGCCAGATACAGAAAGCGTGGCTTTCAGGAACTTGGTTACATTGGCGGTGATACCGGCACGATAGTTCCAACGGTTGTAGTCGAGTTTTCCGATGTTACCGTCCTGTGTCTGATACGTAACACCCGCAAAGAACGTGGCTTTTTCGTTTCCTCCGTTCACATTCACGCTGTGGCGCTGCGAGAGCGACGAAGACCAGTATTTATCCAGCAGATCGTAGTTCATGTTCTTCATCTGCTCCAACTCGTCGGCCTGGAAGAAGTCGGTGAGACGGTCGGGAGTCTTGTTCTGCTGCAGCGAATAGGCTTGCTTGGCAGCATTGTAGATGCGGCCGTAGTTGTAGCCGTCGAGCATGTCGGCGTGCATCACGGCATCCACATATCCCATTTGTGCCTGATAGGAGATGCGCGGCTGTCCAGAGCGTCCTCTCTTGGTCTTCACCAAGATCACACCATAGGCACCGTAGGCACCATAGATGGCGGCGGCGGCATCCTTCAAGATGGTGATGCTCTCCACTTCGTCCACGTCAAGGTTGTTGAATTCCTCTTCACCTTTCTCGCCGTCCTGATACACGAAATCGTCAATCACATAGAGCGGAGCCGGATTCTTCTGTCCGCCCGCACTGGCACCGTTCATGTCGGTGGTAGGAATCAGGGCCACGGCATCGCGTGCCTGACGGATGGTGATGGTGGCGTTCTCACCGGGACGACCTGTCGACGGCATGCTTACGTGGATTGACGGCGACATACCGATAAGGGCCTCCGAAAGGCTGGTAACCGCCAGGTCCTTCAACTCTTCGGGGTTGATCACTTCCACGGCACCCGTCACATTCTTCTGCTTCAAGGCACCGTAACCCACAACAACCACCTCGTCGAGGCTCGACGCATCTTCCTTCAGCACGACGCGCACATTGCCGTCGAGTTTGCTCACGGTCTGCGTAACAAATCCGATATAACTCACTTTGATCTTTCCACCGGCCGGCACCCTGATAGAAAACTTTCCGTCTAAGTCAGTAATGGCACCGCCCTGCGAATGGCCAGCCACTGTGATGGTGGCACCGATGATGGGCTCTCCGTTCTCGTCAACCACCACACCGGTTACATTGCGGCCTGATGTCTGAGAACTGGCAGCCTTATTCTGCTGAGCCACTGCGGGAACGGAGAAAGCCACCGCCGCACAAAGCCCTATACCTATTATTATATGTTTCTTCATCATAGTCGTATTCTTTGTTTATGCGCATTGAATATTATTTGGTCAGCCAGCGGGGATCGCCCACATTATTGACAATTACCTGCGCCTCCTGGGGCGTAAAGTCAACGCCGCCGTTAGGCTTAGAGAAATCAAGTTCCTGTGTAACATCGCCCCTGAATTTCGGATCATAGACCGAGGCAAACGGTGCGCCGCCGGAATCATTCATACTACTGTTTCGCTTGATGTCGTCCTCGCGCGGACTGCTCAGCACATTGAAACGATAGGTGCGCGATCCGCTGTTCACGCGGTACAACTGCGCCACGTCATAGAAAATAGAATGGTCGATGGTCATCGTCCTGCCCGAGCCGCTCACGTTGTTCACCCATCGCCAGCCCGTATAGCACTTTGAGAAAGTGGTATTGCTGATTCGCCATGACGTGCTGCTCAACTCCCTGCTGGTATCGCCGAACACCTTGGCGGGGTCAGTATTTGAATCGCTCACGGCATAGCGTGCGAAGCAGGCCGACGCATTGTCCACCACATTATAGATAGTGCTGTTCTCGATGACGATGTTCTTCACCTGGCGGCCCGTATTATAGAGATTGATGAATCCTATGTTTGAGTTCGTGGTGTTCCTCATCTGCACAATGCAGTCGCTCACCGTGAAACTCCAGTAGGCACATGCCACCTCGTTGGCATACAGCATGGCATGGGGCAGGTTCTTGAACCAGCATTGCGAGATATAGATGGGGTTCAGCACGTTATAGATGCCCGTAATGGGATTGCCGTTACGCGAAAAGCCCAGGTTCTCACTGAGAATCCGGTCGGGAAGTTTGTATTTCGAAGTCATACAGACGAATCCACCCGACGTGGCATCTGTCATGTCGAAGTTGATGAACTTCACCTTCAGTCCGTTGTATGTCGCAAATGCGCCGTTGCCAGTTATCTTCACCGTGGGGCGGTTCACTTTGTCACCGCGGAAGGTAAACAGATGTCCGGCGAAATCCACCGTGTCGCTCATCGTGTAAAAACCTCCCGGCTCCAGTTCAATGGCCACCTCGTAGGCAAGCGTATCCCATTGCTGAGCGTCCCACCATTCGTGGATATCCGCTCCGTTGGGAATGGTTGCCACTTTTGGCACCAGTGTGGTCAGGTCAAACGTCTTTGCCTCTGTCGCATCGGTGTTGTTCAGTTTCTTGTTGCCCAACGTGCGGATGGTCAACTGATACTTGGAATCCTCAGCCACACTGACCGTGAACCGGCTTCCGTCAATCACTTTGTTTTCATAGCCGTCGATGACAACGGGGTTGGTCGGATCGTCCACATTCACGAAAGTAACTTCGTGACCGTCGGCACCGGGAACGAGATTCCACGACACCACAGCACTCTTTCCGTCGGCGCTTACCGCGAAGCCAACAGAGTCGGGCGACTGCATCTGGGCGTTTCTCACACCCATGTCGAAACCGTTGGGCGAATCATACCCCTCGGCACACGCAACCATGAGAAGCGCACAAACCGCCCAAAGCAGTCCACGCGCCTTTCCTCGTGTAAATTGTCTTTTTGCTTTCATTTTTGTTTGATATTATTGGTATATTAGTTTTCTTCTTTCGTTTTCAACGCTAAAATCTGTAGGTGACGTTAGTAGTTATATACTTTGCAAAGATACAATTATTTTTGTAATTATTACACTTTTTATAAGGAAAATGAAAAAAAACATTGAAAAAAGAAAGAAAAAGAATAAAAACATAACGTTTATGCTGTTTTTCGACTGTTTTTGTGCACATTTGTTATAAAAAAGGGCAAACAATGTAATAAAGCCATACGTCGGGATGAAACCATGAAATCACCCTGCCGGGATAGTACAAAAGCACCTTTTCCGCGTTATTTTTCATGGAAAGGAATTGCTCAGCATGAATTCCTGCACACAGCAACAAGTATTTTAACCACAACACTTACAGCGTATGAAAACAAAATACGGCATCATCGGCTTGATGGTCAGTCTCTTCATCGCCACGGCGACAGCAGCACCCAAGCCAGAAAAGAAACTCTATGTACCCATGGACTACTCCACCTGTGGCTATCGCGCATCTGAAACCGCCATTCCCGATGTGCCTAACATGGTGTTTGTAAAAGTGGCCGAGGGCGACTGCACCGACCGCATCCAGCGAGCCATCGACTATGTGGCAACCCTGAAAGCCAACGCTGACGGGCAGCGCGGTGCCGTGCTCTTAGGCGAAGGCACGTTCCATATCGACCGCCCGCTGCGCATCACCGCCTCAGGCATTGTGATACGCGGCATGGGCAAAGGTGCCACGACACTCGTCAAGCGGGGCTTCGACCGCGGGGCCATGGTCTATTTCGAAGGCCAAGACCAGTTGAAAATCGGCGATTCCATCGAGATTACCGGCGAGAAGACACTGGCTGGCAGCACCCAGTTGACGCTGGCAAGCACGCAGGGCATCTCCGTGGGCGACCGCATTCGCATCACGCGCCCCTCCACCATCGAATGGATTCACTCGCTGAAGATGAACGGATTCGGCGGCGGACTTGACGGCTCCGGCTGGAAACCCACCGACATCATCATCGCCTGGAACCGCGTGGTAACGGCCGTCAGCGGCAATCAGATCACCATCGACGCTCCCATCACCACCACGCTGAGCAGCGAATTCGGCAACGGATATGTGAACAAAGGGCGCAACGAGGGCGAAATCAGCGAGTGCGGCATTGAGAACCTTACGATGCTATCGGCAAAAAACAACTGGAATCCCAAGGACGAAGACCACTGCTGGGATGCCATCCGCATGGATCATGTGCGCGACTGCTGGGTGAGACGCGTGGATTTCAAATATTTCTCCGGCTCCGCCGTCAACATCCAACTTGACTGTAGCCGCATCACCGTGGAAGACTGCATCGCCTCAGAACCCGTTTCCGAGGTGGGAGGCTGGCGCAGAAGCGTCTTCCTCACCCGCGGCCAGCAGACATTGGTGCAGCGCTGCGTGTCGCGCAACGGCATCCACGACTTCGTGGCAGGTGCCTGCGCGGCCGGTCCGAATGCCTTTGTGCAGTGCGACAGCGAGGAGTCGCTGGGCTTCAGCGGCAGCATCGGCTCCTGGGCAGCAGGCCTTTTGTTCGACATTGTCAACATCGACGGCCACGACATCCACCTCGGCAACCTGGAGCAATGGATGCAAGGCACGGGATGGAACACCGCCAACTCCATGCTCTGGCAGTGCACGGCATCCACCTTGTGGTGCTATTCGCCCGACCCAGACAACCGCTGCGGGGCCAACGGCTGCTGGGGAACGCTCACCGGCAACGCCGAATGGCTGGGCAGCAACAACCATGTGCACCCGCGCAGCCTCTTCTATGCCCAACTGGAACAGCGACTCAAGGATAAGAATATCGAAACGGTCCAAGCCGTAAAACCCTACATCCTGCCCAGAGACCTGGAGGGAACCACCAGTCCCACCGTGGAGCAAGCCATGCGCATGGCCCACGTGTCGCTCACCCAGCCGCGCCTCACCATGGAGATGTGGCTCGACAGCATCCCCTACACGGCATCCACTAACCCCTTGGGCATCAAGAGCATCGACGACGTGAAAAAGGTGAACGCAAAAGCCACCAAGCAGCAAACGCACGATTTCACCGTAGAAAACGGACACCTCACCATGAACCATCTGCTCATGACGGGCAACCAATACGACATTCCATGGTGGTCGGGCAGCGTGAAAGAAAGTTTCACCAAGCGCGGCGCACGGCCGGCCATCACCCGCTTTGTGCCCGGAAGGGAAGGAACGGGTTGGACCGACCGCATCGACTCGGTCATCAACTTCATGGACAAGCACCATTTCGTGGCACTTGACCACCACTACGGCCTTTGGTACGACATACGACGCACCGACCACGAGCGCGTGCGCCGTGCCGACGGAGACGTGGGCGCTCCCTTCTATGAGCAGCCGTTCTCGCGCTCGGGCAAAGGCACTGCCTGGGACGGACTCAGCCGCTACGACCTGAACAAACCCAACGAATGGTACTGGCAGCGACTGAACGAGTTTGCCCAGAAAGGCAATCCCAAAGGCATCTTGCTCTTCAACCAGCACTATTTCCAGCACAACATCCTGGAGGCCGGAGCCCACTGGGTGGACTGTCCCTGGCGACCGGTCAACAACATCAACGGCACCAACTTCCCCGAGCCCGTGCCTTTCACCGGCGACAAGCGCGTGTTCATGGCCGAACAGTTCTACGACGTTGACAATCCCGTGCTCCGCCCGCTCCACCGACAGTACATCCGCATGTGTCTTGACCTGCTGAAAGACCAGCCCAACGTGGTCCACATGATCAGCGCCGAGTACACCGGACCGCTCCATTTCACCCGCTTCTGGCTGCAGACCATTGCCGAATGGGAGGCCGAAACCGGCCGCCATCCGCTCATTGCACTCAGTTGTACCAAGGACGCGCAGGACGCTCTGCTCGAAGACCCCGTATTAAATAAGGTGGTCGACATCATCGACATCCGCTACTGGCACTACAACACCAAAGAGACTTGGGCCCCCGAAGCCGGCAAGAACATGGCACCGCGCCAGTGGATGCGCAAATGGGGAGCCGGAAAAACCGGATTCAACGAGGCCTACAAGGCAGTGCGCGAATACCGCGAGAAATATCCCGACAAGGCCGTCACCTTCTATGCCCAGCAGTATCCCACCTACGGATGGGCCATCCTGATGGCAGGCGGTTCGCTGCCCAATGTCATCATCAAGAACAGCAAACTGCAGAGCGACCTCTGCAAGATGAAAGCCATCGACGGCACGGGTTGCGTGGCCCTGGGCGATCACAGCACGGGCTACGTGGTCTATGCCAAGTCGTCGTCGGTCAGCATCCCCGTCCAGGCCGGCAAATACAACGTCTACACCGTGAACACCCGCACGGGAGAGACTAAAATCTCGATGAAATCGGCAAAAATGAATGATGTCTACGCGGTTGCCGACACCGCGGAAGGCACCGTCTACTGGTTGGAAAAACAATAGCAATTCCTGATTTCCGGCATCCTGAACGTTGCGTTTTCAGCATGCCCTGACACCCGAAACGCAGCCAAAAGCGTGCAGCATCCGTGCCATGAGCCACCGATGCCGCACGTTTTTTTCATGTCCACCTTCTATATTTTCATGTCCACCTATTATATTATTATAGGGCGAAAAAGGCAGGCCAAATACCAAACAAAGATTAAAAAGTAAATAAAAAAGCGATTTTTTTCATTTAAAAACCAATAATTTCTATTTTATTTGTACTTTTGTAACTACTTTTGCAAACGAAAACGAAAATAATCGAAAACAAACAGAAACAATCTGCCTATAAAACCTTATCAAATGATTAACTTTTCAAGTCTTTACGACGCTCATATCGACAATCTCTTTGCCTTCGGCTCGAAGTTCACGACCGACCGCGAGATGATAAAAGACTGCATCCAGGATGTGTTTGTCAAACTGTTCACCAAGCGCGACTCCCTGGAGACCGTTGACAACATAGAGAGTTATCTCTACGTGTCACTGCGCAACCGCATCAACGACGAGTTCCGCCGCAACGTGCGCCTCTGCGACAAGGAAATCAACGACAGCAGCATGAAGCCCATCGCTGAGTTAGAAGAATACAACCGCGAATGCCTGGAAGAGCAGCAGATGCTCAGCGCCCGCATCGAGAAATTCTTCGACCGTCTCTCGCCGCGCCAGCGCCAGATCATCAACCTCTACTACATGGAGCAGCGCAAATACGACGACATCTGCCGCATCATGGGTATCAACTACCAAAGCGTGCGCAACCTGATGCACCGCAGCATCCTGCGCCTGCGCTCCTTCGCCGCCACCGAGTGCGCCGCCGTATAGAGAAGCCGACAGCACGGCTCCTTTTCCGCAAAGTAGCCCGGGCGGGCCAAACAGAGAAGAAAATCATTTGATAAAACCGCAGAAAACCGCTCATGAATATGAGTACACCATGCCTTTCGTTGCGTCTTTACACAAAAGAACGAAAATGGCAGACAAACATACAATTATAAAAAAGGCTAAAAAGACGTTACGCAAGTACATTTGTCAGGTAGCCCCTCTCACCCCCACAGAGAAAGAGGAACTGCGAATGAGAATAAAACTTGCCATTCAGGATTTCGACTAAGAGGCTGCACTTTCACCGTGCAGCCTTTTTCATGCCTCTTTCGCGCGCCGCGCAATATCGTTTATCACCAGGCCTGCCAGCGTGAACCCGAAGATGCCGGTTATCTGCACCAGACTGCCGTTGCCGCGGTCGGCGGCCGGCTGCTCAGTGGGCTGGTTCTTCAAGAGTTCCTCGCTGAACACGCAAGTGAATTTCCTTGAGGGGAACGTCTTCTCCTTCTTGAAGCGCTGGCGCAGCGCCCGTGCCAGCGGGCAGCCCCTCACTTTCCAGAACTCGGCCACCTGTATCTTCGTAGGGTCCTGCTTCAGGGCAGCGCCCATCGACGAGAAAAACACCGCCTTTGTCTGCGTGGCCATCCTGATGAGCAGCATCTTGTCGGCCAGCGAGTCGATGGCATCCACAATGTAGTCGTAGTCGTCCAGATGAAAAGTGTGGGCAGTCTCGGCGTTGAACACTTCCATGCGCGCATCCACCTGCGCATCGGGAGCGATGTCGAGCAGCCGCTCTTTCAGCACCTCCACCTTGGGGCGGCCGATGCTTGTGGTGGTGGCCATCAGTTGGCGGTTCACATTCGACGCGCACACGCGGTCGCTGTCCACGATGGTCATCTGGCGGATGCCCGTGCGCACCAGGCTCTCCACGCACCACGAGCCCACGCCTCCCACGCCGAACACAATCACCCGCTTCGTGGCCATCTGCTCCATCACCGTGCTGCCCAGCAGCCGTTCAGCGCGGTCGAGCGTTCCTGTTATGTTTTCCTTCTGTGCCATTTCCACCTTATTTATATATATCCGTCAGCCGGTTTCTGATCTCCTCCAGTATCTGCAGCAATTCGTCCACCCTCTCGGCGCGGAGCATGGCAATGCGCGTCTGGCGGAAATCGGGGATGCCCTTGAATATCGGACTGGCCGCCAGATGGCGCCGCGTGTGCAGGATGCCGCGGTATTCGTTTTCGCGCTCGTCGCCGCCCTTCATGGCGTTGATGCGCGAGATGTTGATGTGTAGTTGCTCAATCAGGATGTCCAGTTTCTCGCTCACCGTGAGAGCCGGCGGCATGGCATCGCCTTCCGCCTCGCGCCCGTCGTGGTCCAGATAGTCTCTGATCTCCTTGAATATCCACGGCCGGCCGAAGGTGGCGCGCCCAATCATCACCGCATCCACGCCGTAGCGCTCAAAGGCCAGGCGTGCCTGCTCGGGCGTGGTGATGTCGCCGTTGCCGATAATGGGTATGTGGATGCGCGGATTGCTCTTCACCTCGCCAATCAGGGTCCAGTCGGCCTCGCCCGTGTACATCTGCGAGCGCGTGCGCCCGTGGATGGTCAGCGCCTGGATGCCGCAGTCTTGCAGTTGCTCGGCCAGTTGGGTGATAATCAGTTGCTCGCTGTTCCACCCCAGTCGGGTCTTCACCGTCACGGGCGTATGCACCGCCTTCACCACCTCGCGCGTGATGTCGAGCAGCAGCGGAATGTTTTGCAGCATGCCGGCGCCAGCCCCCTTGCCGGCCACCTTCTTCACCGGGCAGCCGAAATTCAGGTCGATCACGTCGGGATGCGCCTCCGCCTCCACAATCTGCGCCGCCTCCACCATCTGCGGCACGTCGCGCCCGTATATCTGGATACCCACGGGACGCTCCTCGTCGGCAATGGTCAGTTTGCTGATGGTGCTCTTCACCGAGCGCACCAGTGCCTCGGCACTGACGAACTCCGAGTAGACCATGGCGGCTCCGTAGCGCTTGCACAGCACGCGGAAGCCAATGTCGGTGACGTCTTCCATCGGCGCGAGGAAGAGCGGTTTTTCGGGAAATTGTATTGAGCCTATCTTCATGTTCGAGTATTCTTGTTTAACCGGGAGCCCGCCGTTGCGGCCACGGCTCCTCACTTTATCCGTCACGGTGGGCCGCCCTCACATCATCAGGTGGTAGCAGCCGCCTGCCATGGTCTTCACCACGCCCTTCATCTCCAGTTCGAAGAGCAGGGCCGCCAGCCGCGCCACCGGCAGGTTGGTGCGCACGGTGAGCATGTTCATCGGCAGGTCGTTTTGTGCCGACAGCGCATCCACCACCCTTTTCTCCTCGGCCGAGAGCATGGGGAACAGTTGGCGCTCAATGCCCTGCCGCTGAGCCTTCATCAGCGTGGCATCGTCGGTCCACCCCATGGCGTTCACCAGGTCGGCGGCACTGGTCAGCAGCATGGCCCCGTTGTCGCGAATCAGGTTGTTGCAGCCCTCGCTATAGGCATCGCCCACGCGCCCCGGAAAGGCAAACACGTCGCGGTTGTAGTCGCGCGCCAGACGGGCCGTGATCAGCCCTCCCCCGTGGGCGGCCGACTCCACGAGCACGCAGGCATCGCTCATGCCGGCCACGATGCGGTTGCGGCGCACGAAGTTCACCTTGTCGGCATTGGTCTGGGTGAAAAACTCTGTGAGCAGTCCGCCCTGTTGCAGCATGGCATCGGCGGTGGGCTTGTGGCGCGGCGGATACAGATAGTCCAGCCCGTGGGCCAACACCGCCACCGTGTCATAGCCGCACTGCAGCGCGCTGCGGTGGGCACAGATGTCAACGCCGTAGGCCATTCCGCTCACAATGAGCACGCGCGGGCACAGTTGGCGCAGGTCGGCCGTGAACCTGTTCACCAGGTCCTGGCCGTAGGCCGTGCAGTGGCGCGTGCCCACGATGTTGATCACGCGCTGCTGGTTCAGGTCGGCGCTGCCCCGATAGAACAGCAGCAGCGGCGCGTCATCGCACTCCTTGAGTCGCTGCGGATAGCGCGCGTCGCTCATGGCAAGGGGCATGATGCCGTGGGCCAGGTCGTATTCCAGTTCGGTCTCCGCCCGCCTC
>ODAI012651392.1_pt1 | contig 24449 bp, 24 predicted proteins | sample 1539321 | NCBI WGS metagenome assembly ODAI01 (sample SAMN02144231, study PRJEB22623) | gut metagenome | biome: sheep rumen | host: Ovis aries | place: New Zealand
GGGGTCCTGGGTTCGAGCCCCAGCTGGGACACCGACAACCATCAGCAAGTCAGCAATGACTGACTCAGTAGCTCAGCAGGTAGAGCACAACACTTTTAATGTTGGGGTCCTGGGTTCGAGCCCCAGCTGGGTCACAAGAACAAGAAGAAGAACCGGAACATCACAGTCCGGTTTTTTTGTATGAAGAAGCTGCGTATCATACTGATTCCATGCATAGTGGCATTATTGTTCGGTCCATGGGACATCACGGCCCAGCAAAACCGCGAACAGATGGCAGCCTATTACTATGACCACGGCGACTTTGCCCAAGCGGCACAACTCTACGAGACACTGTATCAACAGGGCAACAACAAATACTATTATCAGCGCCTGCTGGCCACCTATCTGGAATTGGAGCAATATCGCGAGGCCACAAAACTGGTACAGCAACGGCAGAAGAAACTGCCCAAGGAACTCAGCCTGATTGCCGACGAGGGGAACATCCTGCTGAAACAGGGGCAGGAAAAAAAGGGACGGAAATGTTTCGAAAAAGCCATCGAACAAATCACCGCCAACCTGCAGCCCATCCCGGATTTAGCTATGGCATTCCTCAGTATCGGCCAGAACGAATACGCAGCACGTACCTACCTCACCGCACGCTCCAAGACGAGGAATAAGAGTCTTTATTTCAACGAGCTAATCGGCATCTATCAACGCATGGGCGACTATAAGGCCATGACAAACGAATACTTCGACCTACTGGATCAGCAGCCTGGCATGATGGGCAGCATACAGATTTCGATGCAACGTGCCTTGAAAGAGGCTCCGGACGAACAACTTGCCAACGGAGTGCGCCAGGCATTGGTGAACCGGATTCAAGAGCACCCCAATAACCAGAACTACATTGAGATGCTGATATGGTTTTCTCTTCAAGAGAACGATTTTCGTTTCGCCTTGGAACAAGCGGAGGCTGTCGATGCCCGATTTCCAGACAAGAACGGACAGCAGGTGATACAGGTGGCACAGATAGCACAGAACAACAATGTCCTCGATGTGGCAGCTGACGGATATCGCTACCTGCTGGCCAAAGGAAAGGAGAATCCCTATTATTTTGACAGCCGTACTGGCGAGCTGGAAGTGGAATTCTCCAAGATAGACAAAGGATATTCCACCGACAGCAAAAGGCTCGAGCAATTGAAGAAACGCTATCAAGATGCTTTTGAGGAACTGGGCAAGAACGAGCACACCCTAACATTAATGCGCCACTACGCCTCGCTAATGGCCTACCATGGCGGTGACGTCCAAGCGGCCGTCAATATGCTGGACGACGCACTGGAGATACCCCGCCTGAAACCCCAAACACGAGACGAGGTGAAACTAGAGCTGGCCGACCTGCTCCTGTTCGGCGGACAAACATGGGATGCCTCGCTGCTCTACATGCAGGTGGAAAAAGCCAATAAGAACGACGTACTGGGCGCCATGGCTAAACTACGCAACGCCAAACTATCGTATTACAACCACGACTTCGAATGGGCGAAGTCGCAACTTGAAGTGCTGCGTGCATCGACCAGCAAGCTTGTAGCCAATGACGCTATGGAGCTCTCACTCCTGATTTCCGACAACATGGAAGACGACAGCACCTATACCACTCTGGAGACCTTCGCCGATGCCGACCTCCTGCTCTACCGCGGAATGCTTGACTCGGCATGGAGCACTTTCGACGCCGTGAGCCGCAGTTCACTAAGCCATCCGCTACTTGACGAGGTGCTATTGCGCAAAGCTCAAATCCGAATAAGACAGGGTCGCCATGTCGAGGCTGACAACCTGTTGCAAAGACTCGTGGATTTCTATCCTGACGAGATTACCGCCGACGACGCCCTGATGCTACGGGCAGAGATAAACGAAAACCAATTGAAAAACATCGATGCAGCAATCGAATGCTACGAAAAACTGCTAATTGAGTACCCGACAAGTCTCTATACCGATCAGGCAAGAAAAAGATACAACCAGCTGAAAAATGAATGAAGTAAAAGCCAAGAAATTCCTCGGGCAACATTTCCTCACAGATGAAAACATCGCCCAGCGCATCGTGGAAAGCCTGTCGATGGAGAGCCTCCATGTGCTGGAAATCGGACCTGGTATGGGAGTGCTTACTAAATACTTGATAACAAGAGCCAATACAGACTTCCATGTGGTGGAAATTGACCGAGAAAGCGTAGTTTGGCTCCATGAACACTTCCCCACCCTTGATGTCATTGAAGGAGACTTCCTGAAATATGACCTAACATCTTTATTCCATGATTCATTCTCCATCATCGGGAACTTCCCATACAACATCTCCTCACAGATACTTTTTAAGGTTTTCGACAACCGTGGACAGGTCAATGAGGTGGTGGGCATGTTCCAAAAAGAGGTTGCAGAGCGCGTTTCAGCAGGTCCGGGAAGCAAAACTTATGGAATACTATCTGTCTTGCTTTCAGCATTCTACAACATCCAATATTTATTTACTGTACCTGAACATGTGTTTAATCCACCACCCGAGGTGAAATCAGCTGTCATAAGGCTCTGTCGAAACGGTGTAAACACCTTGGAATGTGACGAGAAACTGTTTGTCCAAGTAGTCAAGGCGGGATTCAACCAACGACGCAAAACCCTCCGAAATGCACTGCGGCAATTGGGTGTCTCTCTGGAAGATGTTCCCGAATCTGTCTTAGGCAAACGGGCGGAACAACTCTCTGTTGATGAATTCATTAAACTTACCAAAATCATAGAATCATGTCAATAGTTTCATATATCGTTATCGCACTGGCATTAGGCATTTGCAACATGCTCCTCTTCCGTCGTTGCGGAGAGTCATTTCCTATACGGCTGTCGGCAGGCATCACAGTGTCTTTTACAGTATCTGCCGTACATGTTATACTCTACCTTTTAGGTGCACTCATCGGCAGTTTACTATGCTTCTACTCTCCGGAAGAACCAACTTTATATGCCGATATAAATGCCTATATTTTCCTAGGAATCAATATTATTGTAATTATAAAGGGACTTCTTCCCTACCTGCGCCGCAATCCACGGTTGCCGCTGTTCGACCTCACCAACGGAGGATCAGTGCTGGCCATGGCCGCCGCAACAGGCATCAATGCACTGCTCATCGGCCTCGGAGTGGGTTTTGTGGAGCAACATATCTCCATCCATAAAATCATCTGGCCACTTCTTACTACCAGTCTATTGTTCAGCTACTTAGGACTCATGTTCGGCCGTCGGAAAGTAACGTTGCGCCCCCGTCGGTGGATGATAGTGGCCTCGGTTCTATTGCTGGGTGTGGCCATTGCCGCTGTGGTCAATGCATAAAATTATTTTCCCAATTCAGAAAAACTTTGTACCTTTGCAATCGGAAATAAATGTGATAACTATGGAATTGACAATAAACATCAAACAAGGACTCGGCGGTCTGCAGTTCCAAATGCCCGTAGAAGAAGTGGTGGCTCTAATGGGCACTGCCGACGAAGTGGAAAACATCGACAATGCCGCCGATGAACCCACAACAGTATTGCACTATAACAAGCTGGGTATCACCCTTTTCTTTGAAGGTGAAAACCCCCAGTTAGCCTGTATCGATGTAGCCAATGAGGATTGCACCCTGTTCGGGGAAGAGATATTCGACCTGGACGAACGGCAGATTGTGCAATTGATGGTGAAGAACAACTACACCGAACAGGATGCTGACGAAGAAGACTGGGGCGAACGACGCATCAGTTTCCCTGAAGGCAACATCGACTTCTACTTTGATGAGGGAGACCTCGTATCCATCATTCTAGGAGCATGACCCCGCTGTTCAGTACAGCCTATTTCCCGCCGATAGCCTATTTGTCGGCGCTTGCTAAATACACTGAAGCACAAGTTGAAATCAAGGAAACTTTTCCCAAACAGACCTACCGCAACCGGATGCACATCATGACCGCGGGAGGGATTCGAGTACTGACTGTACCAGTCATTCGAACCAACCACTCTCGCACCGAGGAGGTTACCATCGATCAAAAAGACCGTTGGGCAGTCATCCACCTGCGCACCTTAACGGCTGCTTACAGCGCGTCCCCCTATTTCTTTTATTACAAAGACGATATAGAAGCCCTACTGACAACACACCATGAGCGTTTGATTGATCTGAACCAGTCTTGCCTGAAATGGATTCTACATCAACTGAAGATTGACTGCACCCTCACTTTCACCGCCAACTATATGCCTGCTACAAATGACGAGACCAACGATTTCCGCACAGTCTTCACCCCAAAACACCCCTACCCTACCGACAACTTCAAACCATACTATCAAGTCTTTGGCGATCGACAACCATTTGTACCAAACCTTAGTTGCATTGATTTGCTGATGAACCTAGGGCCAGAAGCAAAAGATTATCTGATAGATCTATGAAACACAGGTTTTCCGCCTTGCTGCCTTTACTTGCAGCCACTCTGCTGGCACAAGCACAAGCCGTTCCGAATGTATTATTTATCGGTAACAGTTACACCGAAACAAACAACCTCCCACAAATGATAGCCGACATCGCCCAAAGCATGGGGGAAATGATGACCTTTGAAAAAAATACCCCCGGAGGCTGTAGTTTCAGACAACACTGCAGCAACAACTCCATGGCCTTGATACAGGAAGGGAGCTGGAACATTGTCGTTCTGCAGGAACAGAGTCAACTGCCCTCCTTCCCTCAAGTGCAGGTGGAACAGGAATGCTTCCCCTATGCCCAGCAGTTGGTGGATTCCATTTATGCCCATAATCCAGAAGCCGAACCCATGTTTTTCATGACCTGGGGGCATAAAAACGGAGACCCGGACAACGCTTCAGAATATCCAATGCTAGGCTCCTACGAAGGCATGGACAGTATGCTTTATGAACGCTACATTTACATGGCTGAATCCAACGATGCCTCTCTTTGCCCCGTAGGTCGAGTCTGGCGCTATCTTCGCACACACAATCCCAACATAGAACTGTACCGGAACGACGGCAGTCATCCGTCCGTGGCTGGTAGTTATGCCGCAGCATGCTCCTTCTACGTAATGTTTTTCCATCGCGATCCAGACAGCATCGCTTTCAACGCCACCCTGGACGAGACCACTGCCCAGGCTATCCGCACTGCCGTAAAACACATTGTCTATGACAGTCTCTCCCGTTGGCAGCAACCACGTCCCCAGAACCGAATCAACTCCTCTATATTACCAATCCATCTGAAAGCCTACCCCAATCCAACTACCACTCTCCTGACCGTGGAATCATCATCAATACCACAACAAATCGAACTGCTAAACATATACGGACAGATTCTGCAGACCTACACACCCTCCCGGATGCCCATCAGAATTAATCTCAGCGGCCTGCCCGCTGGAGCCTATCTACTACAAACCAAGACCGCTACCAGGAAAACCACACAAACAATCATCAAACAACATTGATGGAAATAGCGCTAGAAAGCCCTGCTGTTTCACACGAAACAGCAGGGCTTTCTGTCTAATTATCTGGCAAATACAACCAACAAAACCGAAATATCAGCTGGCGAAATTCCACTGATTCTCGAGGCTTGGCCTATGGAAAATGGACGGTAACGGTTAAGCTTCTCACGGCACTCGTAACTGAGTGCCGACAAAGTATAATAATCGAAATCCGCAGGCAGGGCTATATCTTCGAACTTCAAAATTCGGTTCGCCACCTCCTGTTCCTTCTCAATATACCGTTGATACTTGATGGCGGTCTCTACCTCTTGCACCACTTCTTCGGGCAATTTAGACATAGCCTCAGCCACCGCCGGAACCACTTCTCCAAGTTCGACAAGCGACAACTCGGGACGCAGCAACAATGAAGAAAGGCGCACGCGCTGGCTCAACGCCGCCGAATCACGCTCCTCCAGCCATCCGTTGACTTCTGACGGCACCACCGACGACTCCTCCACCAACGTTGACAAGTCGGCAATCTGACGCTGCTTTTTCTCCATACGACGCATGCGGTTGTCGTCAGCTAAACCCAACGCATGGGAAAGAGGAGTCAATCGCTGGTCGGCATTGTCCTGACGGAGCAAAATCCGATATTCTGCCCTGGAGGTGAACATGCGGTACGGCTCATCAACCCCCTTGGTAACCAAGTCGTCTATCAACACGCCAATATATGCCTGTGAGCGACTAAGAACGAAAGGCTTCATTCCGTGTATCTTAAGTGCCGCATTGACCCCTGCCATCAACCCCTGGCAAGCAGCCTCTTCATACCCTGTAGTGCCATTGATCTGCCCTGCGAAGTATAGATTTTCAACACTCTTGGTTTCAAGCGTATAGGTCAATTGCGTAGGTGGAAAATAGTCATATTCTATCGCATATCCGGGTTTAAAGATAGCTGCATGCTCTAACCCCTTGATAGTATGTAGTGCTGCAAGCTGAACATCCAAAGGTAACGAGGATGAAAAACCATTGAGATACCAGCTCTGGGAGTGCCACCCCTCGGGCTCGACAAAGAGCTGGTGATGATCTTTGTCGGCAAAACGGTCTATCTTGTCCTCAATGGAGGGACAGTAACGCGGCCCACGACCCTGAATGCGGCCGGTGAACATCGGCGACCTGGAAAACCCCGTACGCAAGATATCGTGCGTACGCATGTTGGTATTGGCCAGAAAGCACGACCTCTGCTCTGTAAGCGAGCAGGTGTCGGCAAAAGAAAATTTGGCAGGATGTTCGTCACCAGGCTGCTCTGTTAGCTGAGAAAAGTCAACAGTACGTCCATCGATACGTACCGGAGTTCCAGTTTTAAGCCGCTTCACCTCAAACCCGACTTCGCGCAGTTGGTCGGACAACCCCATGGCCGGAGCCTCCCCTACCCTGCCGCCACTCCACGAATCCTCACCCACATAAATAGTACCGTTAAGGAATGTGCCATTAGTAAGAACCACCGCCTGGGCCGGAATAGTGTGTCCCATACGCGTCTTAACGCCAGACACCGCCTTGCCGTCAAAAAGAAGCCCTATTACCTCATCCTGCCACAGCGAGAGATTGGGCACAGACTCCAATACCTGACGCCAATTGAGAGAGAAAAGCATTCGGTCACATTGCGCCCGCGGACTCCACATGGCAGGTCCTTTCGAACGGTTGAGCATACGGAACTGTAGAGCCGAACGGTCGGTGACAATACCTGACCAACCGCCGAGCGCATCAATCTCACGCACAATCTGACCCTTGGCAACCCCACCCATGGCGGGGTTGCAAGACATCTGACAAATGGTATCAAGCATCTGAGTCACGAGCAACACCCGCGCTCCCAGTTTGGCAGCAGCAGCGGCAGCTTCGGCACCTGCATGACCGGCACCTACAACCACTATATCATACGGCTCAAACTGCATAGAATATGATATTTAGACATTCCGTTCCTCGTGAAACAACTCATCCCACAATACCAACGACTCCTCTTCCTGACGACGCATCTCGACAGCCTCTTCGTCCGTTTTATCTCCCTGACCCAGGAGATGCAACACACCATGAACCACGACGCGATGCAATTCCTGTTCGAACGGCACCCCGAACTTCACGGCATTCTCCCCCACCCTCTCGATGCTGATCATTATATCACCCGAAATCAATCCACCCGCCACATAATCGAACGTAATGATATCGGTATAGGTATCATGGTTCAGGTATTGACGATTCACCCCAAGCAGGTACTCATCGTCACAAAAGAGATAATTGATGTTGCCCACCGACTTTCCACGACGCACAATCACTTCTGAGAGCCATTTTTTCAATTTACCTGGCTCAAGAAGTTCGAAATCTCCAGATTGTACAGAAAACCGAATAGCCATTATTATCTATATATTGCTAATTATCAGTATGGTACACGAGAATCTATCATCATTATTCCTCAAAATCCCGCTCACGCTTTCCTTTGGGCAAGGCTGAGATACTCTCCACACGACGGAAATCGAGGAACCACACCTCATGCCGCCACCAATGAAAAATGCTCCTTCAAGACAGCGATACGTTCCAATGCATCAGCGGGAGAGATGCCCGCCACCAAGAATTCCATCCTCACCCGACGACCACCCTCGGAGAAAGTCATGTGGTCGGAGAGCGATTTCATGACGAAGATGCCCTCCCCCTTCGACTGACCGGCGGCAGGGAAGTCACCAAACCGACCAAAATCGAATCCGTCTCCCTCATCAGCCACCTCGACAAAGATGCCTCCGCGGCAGGTACCGAGAGTCAGTGCCACCAGACGGTCGGGATTGGAACCGTTGCCATGCACGATGGCATTCTCCACTGCCTGCATCACAGCCACCGTCACCGCCGAGCAACTGTCGCCCACATGGCATTCCTGACAGAAATGAAACAAACGCTCCTCGACCACAGGCATATTCCCAGCATCGGACTGTATAACAAACGATTCCGTCATTGTAGCATTCTTTTAAGACAGCCACAAAGTTACATAAAAATCCCGAACCATCAACCATTAGTTTGAAAATAATGGTCACCCGTCACATATTCAACTGAAATCCAATGCATCCAAGCACACTCCTCCGTATCACCTCCGTCTCACCTCCGTTGACAGACGGAGGAGCAACAGTGGGGTAATGGAGAAAAGACGGAGATGAACATAAGATAAGATTAATTACATCCTCCGCTATTAAAACAAGCTCCGCCTATCGGTAGAAATAGTCGTTGACTTTGTCGCGATAGTAGGGCGAGAGGGTAGGGGGGACTGTGCGTAGCGGGTCAGCGGTGGACTTCAGCTGATTGTTGTACTTTTCCAGCTCAGCGGGCGAAGGTTGACTATAAAGGTCGCCAGCTTCATGGCTTTCACGACGCTGCTCTTTCTCGCGCTGCATCTCGGCTCGTTCGTGTTCCAACAGGCGAGTCATAATCTGCTGCTGGCGCTGGAGGGTTTGCTGAGTGATGGTACGGTTCACCAGGTCGGTCTCGGTCTGCTCCATCTGGCGCATCATCTGGTCTATTTCGCGGGCCAGCTTAGGATCGCCGCCACTGGCCGACTTCATTTCCTGCCCGTACTCCTGCATCATACGGCGTATCATCTCCTGCTGTGCCGCCATCTTGGCAAACTCCTCGCTCATCTGCTGCCCTTGCCCCAACTGGTGACGGCCACCCTGCTGCTTGCCCTGCTTGTCAAGCTGCTTCTTCAGGGCTTCCATCTGCCGGTTGAGCTCTTGCTGCATCTGGCGCATCGACTTGGGCGACGGCTTTCCTTTGCCCGGATTGCTGCACTGGCTGCTGCTCTTGCCTGGGTTCTTGCACTGGCCGTTCTTTTTCTTCTGACTATTCTGGCGCATCTGGTTCTGCATCTGGTCGAGACTCTCTGCCAACACAAGGGCCAGATTGTTGAGAGAGGTCATGCTGTACTGCATGGAACGGGCGGCCTGGGGGTTCTTATAGCTTCCGTAGAAACTCTGGTTCATGTCTAACAAACCATTGAGCGAGAGGCCTATACTCGAGTTTACCTCACCCACCTCCTTACTGATGGCCGAGGCCACCTGCAACTGCCGTTTGGCCATGGCCCGCAGCGAGTCCTCAACCATACGGAAGTCATCACGCACTCGGTTCTGGCGGGCAATGATGGTTTGGTACTTGGGATCCTGGATATAGACAGCGTTGACGTCGGCGATAAGTTCCTCTTGGTTGAAAGAGAGTTGCACCAAATTCTTCAACAACTGGCGCACTTGGGCGGCATCTTCGGCCATGTCCTGTTGCTCGGCATCCACCTGCGCCTCAGCAACTGCCTCGCTGAGGCGTTCGAGGTCATCGGCAGCCTCTTGCTGCATCTTCGAGGCATCCTTGTTTCTGCCCTTCTGCAGGTTTTGCTGTGCATCCTGCTGGTGCTGCTCCACCTGCTGTTCAAGCCCGGTGGGGATCTTGAAGTCGGTAGCAGGGTCTAAATCCTTATAATCCTGATGAATCTGTTCAAGATCCTGTTTCAATTGCTGGAAACGGTCGTTCAACTCCTGCTGCTTCTGTATCAGCGCTTCTTTTTCCGTTCCCTTGGCCTGCTCTGTTTCACGGGAAACATTGCGATGTTCTTCGGCCAGACGATCCAATTTCTGGATGGTTTGTTCCACCTTTTTCTCAATTTCCAAGCGCTTCATCAGTTCGATATTCTGGTCCAATTGACGCTCCAGTTCGGCATTGTCCATCTTCAACTGCTCCAACTGCTGCTGCACATTTTTCTTGTCGAGCTCCTGCATCATGCGCTCAATCTCCGCCATTGTCTCCTTCATTTTCTCGTCCATCACCTCGTTCATCAGGCGGTCCAGTTCTCGCTGCTTCTCCATCAACTGCTCACTCTGCTCACGGTACTTCTGCTCCAAACGGTTGTTCTCCTGTATCTGCTGCTGCATCTGCTGCATCATACGGCGCACCTCCTTCTGCTTCTCAGCAATCTGCTCCAAGTCCTTGCGCTCCTGCCAACCCAGCTCCTTCTTATCGACAAGCTTTTTCATCATCTCATTGATTTCCTCCTGGAGACGTTTCAATTCGCTCATCTGGGCGTCAGCGCTCTGGCGCACTTCGCTGTTGGTCTGCTCCAACATGTGGTCAAGTTCTTCCTCAGAGGGAATCTTTATTTCAAACACCTGGGAACGAGCTGTTTTAGGGCCACGGATGGCGTCGTTGTCCGATACCTCAAACCAATAACTGAGCTCGTCGCCCGGAGCAAGAACGAGCTCGGCAGTATTAAACGAAAAGTAGAACTCTTGGGCAGCACCCTCGCCAAGGGTCATTTCGGCCTCACTGAGGCCATTTCGGGTTGTGTCGGCAGAATTGTCTGTCCGATGGGTAAAAACGAGCCTGGAGAAGCCGTAATCATCCTTGATGCGCCCTCGGAACAGCCGACGGTCGGGATAAAGCGAATCGGTGACCTCCTCCACGGAAATCTGCGGCAGGGCATCCTTGATGGCAGAAAGGAAGAACCTCAACGTATCGGACGAATGATGAGCATTGCTGACACAGAAATAATATTCCATATCGTCCATCACCTGACGGCTGATTTCCACCTGCCCGTTGCTGCCTACTGCACTTTCCACCTTCCACTTTCCACCTTCCGCCTCAAAACACAGCGTGTCAGCATCCTGGGTTTGGAAAATCCAGCGCACCACCGTCCCTTCGGGCACGGAGGCGTCGCCCAAATCAACCACCGTCTCAGCCTCACGGCCAGTATAGGCAGGGTAGGAGAGGAGCATGCGGAACGAGCGCACTGCTGGATTGGGCAGCACCACAAGACGGTAGTCCTGCGAGGTCACCCCACCACCTTCCAGATGGAATGTCTGGTTCTGCTGCAGTTTGTTGAAGCTATAGGAGAAATGTTCCTTGTCGGGATGCATTCTGTAGCGACGGCCATCGATACATAGGGTCACCTCGGCGGGTTTGGCATCCCCCTCCGTGGTGACCCTCAATTCAAAATCCTCTCCCTGACGGCAGGAAAGGGTTTCGTTCAGCACCCGGAAAACGAAAGGTGCCGGACGCTCATAGACGGTGCTGTAGTTCACAATGCGTTTCGAGGAGCCCGTGACCACTTGTGGTGCCACCAGAAGCAGCACTGCCAGCGCCACCAGCGGCGGCAAGGCATATTTCAGGTACTTTCTGTTCCCCCGGAAGTCAATGGCATTGAGGAACGGCACAGGCTTCAGTTGAGCAGTTTTCTGTTCCACTGCGGCAAGCAACAGTTCGCTTTCCTCACCCTCCATCAACTGCAGCAAATTGAGCAATTTATCACTTACCTCGGGGAAGTGTCTGCCGATGATACGGGCGGCCTCTTCACGGCTGATACGCTTGCCCAAACCGTTCAACTTCAGCAGCGGACGAACGATAAACCATCCCGTCACAGCCACCACCGCAGCCAACCCGAGCCAGAATATCAACCCTCGGGCCAGCCTCGATAGCCATCCGAAATGCTCCAACAGCACTGCCGCCAAAAAGAGCGTCAGCACGATGCCCACAGCATACAACACACCCTTGATCAGGAGATTCTTGTAGTATTTCCTGATAAAAGCATCAAGCGCCTGCAGTATGTCCGTGGGCTGTGTCAAAAGATCACCTTATTGCTTCTGGCCGGCCTTGATGGTGGCGCCGGCGGTCTTGTTGTAGTAGGCCTCTACCCAGTTGGCGTTGAAAAACTCATCCACTTTAGTCATGTTCACTTTGGCCCAACCGTAGTGGATACCGTCACTCAACTTCACGCGGAGCCCTACGTACCAAGTGCCCACCGTAGGCTCGAAGAAGTAGGCGTCGCCGAGGCCATAGTATCCGTTGGGATCCATATTGGGGCCAATGACAGCATTCGCGGCGAGGTTCACGATGTGGTCGTGCAAATACTGCCCACCGGCACCGGCTTCGGCCACAGTCACCACGTTGGTACCCTGTTCGGCATCCATCTCGTCGAAACGGAGGGTGCTGCCAGAAAAATCCTCATCCATGATGCGGTATTCCAGCACACCGTCGCCGTTGAAGTCCATTCCCGGCACATCATTGAAAGCACCGAATGAGCCGGTGCCGATAACCGCCTGGGCGATAGAACTTGACGTACCACCGTTCGCGTTGTTGGTGGTGGCATTGCCATTCGTTGTCTCATCTTTCTGGCAACCGGTTGCCGTCAGCAACACCAAGGCTGCTGCAAAATAAAAAGCTTTTTTCATTCTTTTGTTGTTTTTTGTGAATAATGAATCTGCAAAAATACGACAATTCCGCCACATAGAAAAAAAATTTTGATAATCGTCTCAACATTTGTACCTTTGCAAAAAATTTAGAGAAAAAATGCAACAGGTAATCATCATCACCGGCGCCTCGTCGGGCTTCGGCAAAGCTACCGCCGAAATGCTTTCCAAAAAAGGATACACCGTCTATGGCCTCTGCCGCCGCCAGATGCAGGACAGCACCATCAAATACCGCCAATGCGATGTGCGCAACCGCGAGAACATCCGCACCGTCGTAGAACAGATTGTAGCCGAGCAGGGTAGGGTGGATGTGCTCATCAACAACGCAGGCATGGGCATTGGCGGCGCCCTCGAACTGGCCACCGAGGAGGAAATCGACCTCCAGATGGGCACCAACTTCATGGGTTGCGTCAATATGTGCCAAGCCGTGTTGCCCTACATGCGTCGCCAGCGTGCCGGCAAGATAATCAACCTCAGTTCCATCGGCGGCCTGATGGGCTTGCCCTACCAAGGTTTCTATTCTGCCTCCAAATTTGCCATCGAGGGATTCACCGAAGCCCTCAGCGCCGAGGTACGCGGGTTCGGCATACGGGTTTGCATGGTCGAACCGGGCGACTTTGCCACCGGTTTTACCGGTAGCCGCAAGAACAGCCAGCCGACCCTCGACGACCCCGACTACGGCCCCATCTTCAAGCGTAGCCTCGCCATCATCGAGAAAGAAGAGAACGGAGGACTGCAACCTGAGGTGCTGGCCCGCCGCATCGTGCGCCTGGTGGAAAAGAAAGACCCACCCCTGCGCAACGTGGTGGCCAATCTCGAACAATGGCTCTCAACCATCATCAAACGCGTGCTCTCGGGCAATCAGATGGTCGCCATCTTGAGAGACTATTACAAGAGTTAATTTTTGCCTTTGGTCGTGTCGGCTGGTGCCACTCGCTTGGTGTCGAGAATACGGCCATAGAGGAGCAACTCGTTCTTCATATTGCTGCCCAGCGGATGGACTTCCAATCCAGGATGGGTAAGAAGACCGAAATTGTTTGGATTTCCGGAAAGATCCTTTGATGCGCTGCGGTCGTCATAATCCATCTGGCCACTTAAATTCCACATACGGGTGTCGTCATTCGAGGTAATCAGCAGGGTCCCGGGATGGCGCCTTCTGGCTTTTACATCTACGGTTTGCAGGTTGCGCAAGGTGAAGGTGTCGGTAATGACGGCGATATGGAGGGCGGCGTTGTCGTTCAGCACCAGATCGGCCCGATAGACCTGTTTCCCTTTGAGGATGGCGGTGAGGGTGTAGGCACCCACCGACATGCGGTCGGAAACAAAGAACCCTTCCTCATCGCATCGCACCGCAACCGTATCGGTTCCATGGATAAACTGCAGCAGGCAGTAGGGCTGCGGCTCGTTGGTCAGGTGATCCACCACCGCACCCATCACAGTCACACGATCGGTCGCCGAAGGTTGCTGTGCGGCGAGCGGGGCGACGCACAGCAGAAGCATCAGGCAGAGGAGGCTATTTCTTTTCATGGCTCATGAATTTCTCTTGCAGCATACGCAAGGGAAGTGTGTCAATGGGGGTGCTGTTGTATTGCTTCCAGTAGTCGCCGCTGTAGTCGCTCTCGCCGAAGGCTCCCGCCAGTGACTGCCGGCGCACGGCGATGGTATCGGATGGAATGATGTTGTCGGAAAGGGAGAAGTCGGTCAGCGTCCATTCGATGCATTGCCGCCACCGTTGCTCGGGGATGTCGGAACGTCGCGAAGTGAGCCGATGGAGGCGGTTGCTGTAGTAGTGCGTGAGCGTGTATTTTCCTTCGCGCACGTCGTAGGTCCAGGCGGCGCTGTCGGCATCGATATGGAGCTTGTTGTAGTGCACACCCACCCATGGTTCCAGCGGAGCCTCGATACTGAGGGGAAGCATAACCGATGTGATGCGTACGATGGCCAGATCGCATTTGCGGATGACATATTCATAGCGCATCGTGGAGGCCCTGTATCGTCCGATACCGCTGGCGCGAACCAGATAGAAGATTTCCCCGTTGTCTGAGAATTCCTGCACCGGCTCGAAGTAATGAAGCCTGTAGGCCGTGGGAAAAGTGGCGTTGGGGGTTTCCAGCAGGTCGAAGAATGCCTCGTTGTCGTAGAAGGCCAGCAGCTCATCCACAGCCTCCCAGTTGTTCACCAACCGCTCCACCAGTTTGCGGTCATATACTAGCAACCTGTGGCGCAAGATGGACTTGTAGTTGGTGGTCATCTCGCGGGCGTTGGGGTCGAAGCGATAGAAGCGCTTGCTGTCGTTGCGAGCATACCCACGTCGTATGATGTTTATCACCGCCTCGTCGAATACGTAGAGTTCGTCATCGACGGCCCTCCAATCGCGGTAGAAGAAGGTGTTGCGGGCCGACTTACGGTGGTAGTTCTTCGGTATCTTGTCAATGGCAGTTTTCAGCAGGTGGTTTCCCTCGCGGAAACTCTCCACCCTCACCTCGCGCAACTCCACCTCCTGGACCTTTAGCTTCACCTGGCCGTGTCGGCGCAACGTGGCTAAAGGCAGACGCACACTCTCGAATCCCATCGAGCGCACGAGCACGGTGTCGTCCTCGTGTCCGACAGGCACCTTCAGCGTGTATTCTCCCCCGTCGTTGCAGGACACTCCGATTGAGGTACCCTCCAGCTGCAATGTGGCGTACGGCACTCCCTGTCCACCCGAGGTCACGCGCCCCTTGATGGCCACAACCTCCCCCTGTGCCCACAGCAGCATCGGGAAAAGCATCATTATGAACACTATACGATGCATTTCAGCATTCCGTCTTTCATGCAAATATACACATTTTTTTTGAGTGGAGGTTTTCACCAAACTTCCCTTAACCTTATAGAACCCTTATAGAAGCCTTATAATGACTATATACACCCTGTATAGTCATCGGGGTGTCCCTGCCTCCATTGAGCCTTGAAAGCAGGAAGGCGGCTGAAGGTGTAGAAGTACCATGCACCGTCCGGTTCGAACTCTCCCTGATACCAGGAACGGGTCACCAGTGTGTCGCCATCCAGTCGCTCAATGCGAAGACCTTCGACCACGCCGTTGTCTTGCACAAAAGTGATGGAATCGCCCTCTATCGACCAGGTAGAGTGATTGACAATCGAGTCGTAATGCACCCCGTCGTTATAGACTAACGTCTGTATCCACTCATGCCCCTGCGTGAATTCCCAGACGGTACTGCGGTACCACGGTGTTGCCCTTTCGTCGGTCTTCTCCAAATTCCACCGGCCCACAATCATTTCGGCACAGGTGGGTTGCACCTGGGGTGATTCCCGCACCGTTGTGGCGGGTTCCACATTCTCTTTACCGCACGAAAGGGCGGCCACAAAAGCTGCCGACAAAAGCAGCAGCATCGCTAATCTGTTTGTTTTCATGCTTGTGTGTATTGATTGGTTGATGTTTCGCTACAGATGGATGTCGAACAGCAGCGTGTCGCCGATTTGCAGCACGTAGTCGTAACGGTCCATGAAGAAACCGTCGTTGGGGAAGAGCTGGAAGAAGCAGACTCCGTGGCACTTCTGCGATGCCAGAAGTATGCCGCTCCGGCTGCGGAGCGTCACCCGTTCTCCCCGCAGACCGCTGACCGTGACCGCGTTGCCCACCACGCTGACGTTGATGTGTTGCCGCAACGCAGGCAGGGGTGGGATGGAAAAGGTATCCACCTCCTGCATCGGAGCCATTTTCCGCGGTATAGGATAGCAAATCCGCACATGTTGTTCCTGCACCGTGTCAACCATTTCCGGCATCTCCTCACACTCTTTCACCACAGGTTTTGTCACTTCCGTCGGCTCCTCCTGTACAGGCTCTTCCTGAAGTTTGGAGCCGATGACCGCCTTTCGCCACTGAGGAACCACGGCAATGGCGAGCCCCGAGGTCAGTACCAACAACAGCACAAACAATAGCACCCGGCGTGCTTTCAGCACGGCACGGTGCATGCGTTGATACACCACATCGCGATTCAAGCCCATCACCTGTGCAATCTCTTCGGCGCGGTAGCCTTCCAGCTGCAACTGTACCATCCTCCGCTCATCGGGGTTGAGGGTGGCCAACAGCTCCTCCATTTCCTCACCGAAGGGATTGTCCGGTACCTCCGACATTGTATCGGCTATTTGTGCCGTCAGCGGTAGCATCGGCGGCCGTCTCCTACGGTTCAGCAAGTCCAGCGTGCTACGCGTCTGCCAGCGAACCCAGGCACGTTCTTCGTGCAGTGTGCTCCCTGGCCGCAGGTTGTCGTAGTGCAGCCACAGCGACAGACACACCTCCTGCACCAAGTCACGACAGTGCTCATAGTCTCCCCGTGACCGCAGCCAGCACATCCGCCACACCATTGGGCGGTGGCGACGCAGCATCTCCGTATATGCATCTCGGCGATCCATCTACCAATATAATACACCTCCGATGCCCAAAATCTGACATCGGGGGTGCAAAAATACGCTTTTTTTTGATTTGATTGGTTTCTCAGTATGTCGAAGGACTCTTTTTGATTTCGAAATCTGATGCAAAGATACGGTTTTTACATGACACGCTGAATACGTGTTAGTTATATAACTTTTAGGGTGCAGAGAAACAAGCGTGTGGTGAGTGAAACTTTTTGATGGAGGGGGTCGGAATCACGCTTTTCTTAGGGAGAACTTAAGGTGAGCTTAAGGTAAACATATGGTTAGAGGGGTAGGGGAGAGGGGAAACAAAAAGGGCAGCCTCGAAAGCCACCCTTTGCTTGTAGAACGCCTTACGTCTCTATTTAAATAGGCTTGCTGAAGACGGCGCGCTGCATGAGGGGTTTGGTGTTGTACTGCGTCTCCCAGATCTTGACGGCCTCGTTGCCGATAATCTGCGGGTTGGTGTAGGCTGTATGCACGCCATATTTGATGGCGGCTTCGTTCATGTCGCAGTAGTAGATGCTATGCACCCCACGCTTTTGCCATTCGGGCAGTACGCCGTTGAGCAACAGGTCGATGGTGTCGAACTTGTGCAGGGCCCTGAGAATGTGGTACCAGCCGAAGGGGAAAAGCTTTCCGTTGGCTTTCTTGTAGGCCTTGGTGAGGTCGGGGATGGAGAGGCCAAAGCCTACCAGATTGTCGTTCTCATCCTCTACAAACTGCACAAAGTCAAGGTTCACAAAGGGGATGTATTCCTTGATATAGACACCGATTTCTTTCTCCGTCATGGGGACAAAGTCGTAGAGGTCCTTGAAGGACTCATTGATGGAGTGGAAGAACTTCCATGCATGGGGGTAGATTTCCTTGCGGGACTTGACTTTGACCAGGTGCAGGTTGTACTTTTCCATGATGAGTTTGTTCAGACGCGCCACCTTGTCGGGCACGGGCTGATTGGCCTGCATGGAGTACTGCTGCCAGCGGCATTTGATTTCATATCCCGCGCGTTCAATAAAACGCACGTAATATTCGGGATTGTAGAGTGTGGAGGTATTCTGACGGGCATCGAAGTTGTCGATGGCCCAGCACTCCTTGTCCATGTCGGTGAAGCCGAAGGGGCCTTCCACTTCCGTCATCCCGTTGGCGCGGCCATATTCCACTACCTTGTCCAACAGAGCGGTAAAGACATCATAATCCTCAATGAAGTCGAACCATCCGAAGCGGACCGCTTTCTTTTGCCAATGCTCGTTGACAGAATGGTTGATGATGGCAGCCACACGTCCGGCGACTTTACCGTCCTTGTAGGCCAGATAGAGTTCACGCGAGCAGTGCTCCAAGGAGGGGTTCTTGTCGGTAAGGAGATTTATCTCGTCGAAATCAAGTGCCGGAATGTAGCTCGGCACATCTTTGAACAATTTATTGGGAAACGCAATGAACTTACGCAGTTCGCTGCGTTTCTCAACAGTTTTAACAGTAATCATAGTACCTCTAATTTCTTGAAGGCTTTGTAAATCTTCTCCACTCCGATGTCGATCTGCTCATGGGTGTGAGTGGCCATGAGGGCGAAGCGGATAAGGGTCTCGTCGCTGGGCACAGCAGGCGAGATTACAGGAGTCACAAACACACCATTTTCCAGCAGTTCGTGGGTGATCGTGAAGGTTTTCACATTGTCGCGGATGAAGAGCGGAATGATGGGGGTGGAGGTATTGCCAATCTCAAACCCCAAGTCTTTGAAGGCTTTGAAGGCATAGCGCTGATTGTCCCACAGAGCGGCGTTGCGTTCAGGCTCGCTACGCATAATGTGCAGAGCCTCAAGCACCGAGGCGGTGCTGGCAGGAGTGATGCTTGCCGTGAAGATATAGGGGCGCACCGAATGTTTCATCCAGTTGATGGTGTCCTTGTCGGCGGCGATGAAACCACCCACGGAAGCGAGACTTTTGCTGAACGTACCCATCACCAGCTCAACATCTTTCAGTTTGCCGAAATGGTCACAGGTGCCGCGTCCTTCACGCCCGAAAACGCCAAGTCCATGAGCCTCATCGACCATCAGCGTAGCACCGTATTTATTGCATATTTCCACCATCTTATCCACATGGGCAACATCACCTTCCATGGAGAAGACACCGTCGGTGACCACCAACTTGGATGCCTCGAGGGGTGCCTTGGAGAGCACACGCTCCAAGTCGGCCATATCGTTATGTTTATATTTCTGTGTGTTGGCGTAGGTAATAAGTTTACCCTCCATGATCGAGGCGTGCACGCGCTCGTCATAGAAAAGATAATCGCCACGGCTCACCACGTTGGGGATCACACCGCTGTTGGCCAGGAATCCCGCCGAGAAAAGCATCACACCATCCTTGCCCAAGAATTCGGCCAGTTCATCTTGCAGCTGGATGTGGATATCCAACGTACCGTTGAGAAATGGCGAACCTGCACAACCCGTTCCGTACTTGTCGATGGCCCGCTTGGCGGCCTCCTTCAAACGAGGGTCGTTGGTGAGACCCAGATAGCTGTTCGAACCAAACATCAGCATGGGATGGTCGTGCCCAATGACATACACTTCCGTGTTCTGTTCGCTGCAGATGGGGGTGAAGTAAGGATAAATACCCAGGGCTCTCATCTCCTGGGGATAGGTGTATTGTGCTAACTTTTGCTGTAGCGGTTTCATATAATTTTTATTAAAACAAAGTGCAAAGTAACAAAATTTTTCCGAGTTATCGGTAAATTAAAATGTTAAAAGTGAAAACATACTTTCTGTCAAACTACTGGCACCTATCCTAAATGTCTGATTATTAACAAATCCTTCTCCCATTATTTTTTTTGCCAACTCGGCATAGGCAAGAGCATCTTCCGGTTTTCGGATGCCTCCGGCGGCCTTGAAACCGATAATTTTTTTACAAATTTTAACGTAATTGTTTATTGTCTGGAGCATCACTTCAGCCGCCTCTAAAGTGGCGCCAACACCCCCTTTCCCCGTTGAGGTCTTGATAAAGTCGGCTCCACCTTCGATGGCCAAGCCGGCAGCCTTGCGAATGAGTTCAGGGGAGGGGAGTTCTCCTGTCTCAAGAATAACCTTCAACGTCGCCCTACTGCAGACAGCTTTCATCGCAGCCACTTCGTCAAGCACTGCATTGTATTCTCCTGCCAACAATAGACCTCGGTTGATGACAATATCTACTTCGTCGGCACCATCCTCTACCGCCTGATGCACTTCCTCCACCTTGAGTCGCAATGGCAACTGACCATGGGGAAAAGCACCGGCTACCGATGCCACCTTAATATTACTTCCTTTCAATGCATCGACGGCCGTTTTCACAAAGTTTGGATAGACGCACACAGCTGCCACGTTGACATTGCCAGACAGCACCATTTCAAGGGTGCGACGGCAGAAAGCCTCGACAGAAGCCACATTGTCTGTCGCATTAAGCGTTGTGTTATCGATACACGAAAACACCCGCTTAGCAAAATTCCTTTCCATCAGAGTAGCTGGCTTATCTTCTCCACGCGACGTTGGTGGCGACCCCCTTCGAACTCGGTGTCGAGGTATTCATCCACTATCTGCAAAGCCGTCTCTTCAGTGATAAAGCGGGCCGGCATGGAGATGCAGTTGCAATCGTTGTGTTGACGGCCAAGATGCGCTATCTCAGGCGTCCAACAAAGGGCACAGCGCACATGGCGATACTTGTTCACCGTCATCTGTACACCATTGCCACTTCCGCATATCACAATACCGCGCTTGTAGTCACCCTTTTCAAGGGCAGAGCCCACCTGATGGGCAAAGTCGGGATAGTCACAGCTCTCGGTCGAATGGGTACCGAAGTCCTTTACATCGAAACCACGCTGACGCAGATGCTCGATTACTTTCAGTTTCAGTTCGTAACCCGCATGATCGCAGGCAATGGGGATAATCTCTTTCATAAGTAATAATTAAGTTTTCAACTGCAAAGATACAAGAAAAATATAAAATCACTTTCTTTTGTTTTCAACAGAGGTCGGTTAAATGTGTTGTTAAATATTGTCAATTGCCATGTTGATAATATTTCGTTGTTGAAAACACCCGGTTTTCAGCATCTCTTTCAACAAAAATTTGAGTCCGTAACTTCATTTTTTCACTATTCACATTTGGTTGTTTGAACACTCTTCAACATGTTGTTAAAAACCTTGTAAATCCTTTCAGCATGAAATCTTTCCGATGTTAAAACCCTTGTTAATCGCTGTTGATAGAATTTCCGTTTTTCCTTACCGTTACAGGGTTTTCAACCAAATTAACATCCATAAATAAAAACAAAATAATAAGGAAATTAAGGAAAAATAAAGTATTAGATGTTGATTTCTTAGGAGTGAAAGATAAGTCATGTTGTTATTTTTTCGTATTTTTGCATTTTAAAATCAAAACTAAAAAAGGTTATGACCGACAACGAACTGAGACAGGAAATCCTGCGATTGAAAAACGAAAAGAACGCCGTTATCTTGGGACATTACTACCAGCGTCACGAGATACAGGATCTTTCGGACTATATAGGAGACAGTCTTGCTTTGGCTCAAAAAGCGCAGGAAGCTACAGCCGACATTATTGTTTTCTGTGGCGTGCATTTCATGGCCGAAACTGCAAAGATACTCAATCCTCAGTGTAAAGTGTTGTTGCCCGATATGGAGGCTTCATGCTCTCTGGCCGAAAGCTGCAAAGCAGAAGACTTTGCCAAGTTCAAGGCCGAACATCCGGACCACATGGTCATCAGCTATGTCAATTGCTCGGCTGAAATCAAGGCTCTCAGTGATTTGATCTGTACCAGTGGAAATGCAGAGAAACTGGTACGCTCGCTTCCCGAGGATCAGAAGATTATCTTTGCCCCCGACCGTAACCTCGGCGGCTATATCAATAGTGTGACCGGCCGACAGATGCTGTTGTGGAACGGCGTATGCACCGTGCACGACGCCATGCAGGCTGAGTCGGTGCTGCAGCTCAAGGCCGACAACCCCGATGCCCCCGTCATCGCGCACCCTGAATGCAACCCCGCGCTGCTCGAGGTGGCCGACTTCGTAGGCTCCACCAAGGCTATGCTCAACTTTATCAAGGCCTCGTCATCCAAACGTTTCATCGTGGCCACCGAGACAGGCATCCTCTACGAGATGAAACGCGAGAACCCCGACAAGGAGTTCATCACCCTGCGCGACAACAAGAGTTGTGCCTGCGACGACTGCGCCTACATGAAGCTCAACACGCTGGAGAAGCTCTACAAATGCCTGCGTGACGAGCAGCCCGAGATACTGATGTCGGACGAGATGATAGAGGCCGCCAAACGTCCTATCGTGCGGATGCTCGACATGTCGAAACAGCTGGGGATAATCAAGTAAAAGAGGGTTATCCTATCAGTTTTTCTATCTGCTTCTCGGAGGTTACGGGAAGCAGTTTTTTAAACTGTTTTTTCAGCCGGCGATAGCTTTCCTCGGGGCTGCGGTCGCAGCGGCAGGCTTCGTGTCCGAAGAGGCGTTCTGGCACGTTGAGCAGCGCCCATCCCCATCCGTAGTTGTTGCCGTGTTTGTCCTGAGGATAGACGAAGTCCTCGGTGACCACCCGGCAGGCCGTCTGCAGGCGCGTCACATAGCCGTCGAAGCGGCTCCGCATCTTGGCTCCGTCGAATCCGCAGGCGGCACGCAGTTCACGGGTAATCATGCTGCCGTTCACCTGTAATACCGACAGGATGGCCCCTTCCACCGAATCGTCGTCGGGCATAGGATGGCGGCTGCGTCGCCAGTTGCAGAAGTCGGGCCACCACTCCATGGTGACGAAGCCTGCTTTGCCGTCGAAGAACTTGCCGTAGGCGAAGTGCCCTTCGGTGACGATAGGCCCTTTCCAATCCCACAGCGGCCAATCCCAGCTGCCGTCGTCCAACAGCTTGTACCGGCATTCGGGGGCAATCATCTCGTCGGCCGAAAAGCCGGGCACACTCCCTGCGAGCAGCGGCAAGAAGCCCATGCGGTCGATGGCCTCCATCAGTTCGGGACAGTCGTGTATCGCTTTCTTCATGGTTGGTAATTGGATTGCAAAAATACACAAAATCTCCGAAGTGTGAAAAAATAAATGTATCTTTGCATCCCGAAAACAAGACCGAAATGATAGGACAACCCCAAGTATATGAGGCTTTGGAGCGGATGCAGATCCCTTTCGACTACTATGAACATCCCGAGGCGCCCACCATCGAGATTGCTTCCCAGTTCTACCGCGGCGAGGGCACCACGCTCTGCAAGAACCTTTTCTTCCGCAACCATAAGGGCAATCGCCACTATCTGGTCATCATGGACAGCCGCTTCCCCATGGACATACACGACATGGAACACCGCCTGCACCAAGGAAAACTCTCCTTCGCCAGCCCCGAGCGCATGATGAAGTATCTTGGGGTGAAACCCGGCAGTGTGTCGTTGTTTACACTTGTAAACGACCCGGGCCACGAGGTGACCCTCTTCGTCGATCGCCACCTGCTGGAGGCCGAAAAGGTGAGCTTCCATCCCAACGACAACCACGCCTCGTTGGTGATAACCCGCGACGATATGTTGAAGTTCATCGAGGGAATCGGCAACCCTTACGAAATTGTTGATTTATACGACCCCAATTGTTGATAACGTGGTAAAATCAATGTTTCACGTGAAACAAAATAGAAGAGGGCTGGAACAATTCCAGCCCTTCTTTTTTTACATCGTCCGTGGGGAGAGAAATCAGTCTTTGATGATGACCAAGGTATTGCCGGTGACTTTGGCTGCATCGCCGCCACCATATACATTACCATTCACGTGGGCCGTGCCGCTAAGGGTCACTTGCGGGTTGCCGGTGACAATGGCCGTGTTACCCTTTCCGCCACCGAAGATATTGGTCACCTCGCCGCCCGTCATATTCACTACGGGGAAGTTGGCATTGGGGCTGTAGGCAGCGGCTTCGCCGCCGCCATAGACGTTGCCGTTCACCTTGCCGCCACTCACGGTGACGCTGATCTTGCCATTCACCTCGGCACCTTCACCGAGGGCTCCGCCGAAAAGGTTGCCGTTGATGAGGACTTTGTTCAGCGTGACGGTGGTGCTATTGGTGCTGTTGGTGTTGACATCGCCGAGAGCCGAGCCTCCGTAGATGTTGCCGTAGATGGTAGCGCTGTCGGCGGCATCGGCTTTCCCAAGGGTGACGGTTACATCGGAGCCCACTGAGGTGCCAGCACCGTATCCGCCACCATGTATGTTGCCAGTCGGTGCGCGAGAACCCCGTGGTGCCTTTTGCCGGCGACTACCAGCCTACCGTGAATCTTTTCATTGCGTCGTTGCGCGAAGTGCTCCGGCACGACGACAACCCCAACCGTCTCGGGGCCGTACAGAA
>ODAI012605804.1_pt1 | contig 24443 bp, 26 predicted proteins | sample 1539321 | NCBI WGS metagenome assembly ODAI01 (sample SAMN02144231, study PRJEB22623) | gut metagenome | biome: sheep rumen | host: Ovis aries | place: New Zealand
GCAGCAGCGCGCATCCTAGATGCATACAGAATATATTTCGTTATTTAGGGATAAACAACAAAGAGTGTTTTGAGTATAAACAACAAACAGCCGGAGCAAGGATGCTCCGGCGCATATAAGATAAAACTATTTCTCTTCTCCCAACAGTTTATAAGCCAGTCGGTAGAGTTCTTTTGCCTCCTTCTCCGTCAGAGGATTGTTCCTGCATGACAGAGAAAGGGGTATTTCTTTGCACTTTTCTTTGAGTTTATCACCTTTGGCGGTGATCTTTATGATCGTAACGCGTTCATCCTCTTTCGAACGGCTTCTTGTGACGTAGCCATTCTTCTCCAGATTCTTTAGGAGGGGAGTGAGAGTGCCCGCATCAAGGTGAAGGGTAGCACCGAGTTCGCCGACACTCACACTCTCTTTTTCCCAGAGTACCATGAACACGATGTACTGGGTATAGGTAAGACCGAGAGGTTTCAGATAAGGAGTATAGCTGTTGACTATACTGCGCGCACAGGCATAGAGCGGAAAGCATAATTGATTTTCAAGTTTTAACTGTTCGTATGGCTGTGACATGATGTTCTCCTTATATGAGTGATGCGATACACTTCGCTACTTCTTCCATTTTAGCAGTGGGCTCAAATCTTGCAACTACATTTCCGTCCCGATCGATAACGAATTTGGTGAAATTCCATTTGATATCGGGATTCTTCCTGTAATCCTTATCGAGCTTGGAGAGCATCACTCCCATGGCCAGTGCGGCGGGACCTTTGCCGAATCCCTCAAAGCCCTTACTGCCCTTGAGGAAGCGGAAGAGGGGAAGCTCATCGGGACCGTTCACATCGGACTTCTTCATCTGAGGGAACTGAGTATTGTATTTGAGGGTACAGAACTGATGGATCTCCTCATCGTTTCCGGGCGTCTGTCCTGCGAACTGATTGCAGGGGATATCGACAACCTCAAATCCCTGCTCGTGATATTTCTCATACATATCTTCGATGTCTTTATAATGAGGTGTAAATCCGCATCCGGTTGCGGTATTGACGACAAGGACGACCTTGCCTTTGAAATCGCTCATGCTTACTTCGGTTCCGTCGGGAGCGGGTACGGTATAGTCATAAAAGCTCATTTTGTTTCCTCCTTTTTAATTCTTCTTTGAAATCTTCTGCTGCAAAGATCCGATTTACCGTTTGACAAGATTATATTGTATCAAATATAATATGTCAAGAGGCAATTTGAGAATGACTAAAAATATAAAAGTGTGTTAAGATTATATAGGGTTTATCCCGAAGGAGAATGTATGGAGATCATTAAAGGAAAGAGTTTCGATGAGGAGAGAGCCCTCTACGGAAGCGACGGAGTAAGAGCGGAGGACTGCCGCTTCGACGGACCTGCCGACGGAGAGAGTGCTTTTAAAGAGAGCAGGAATATCGAGGCTGTAGATTGCTATTTTAATCTCAGATATCCTTTTTGGCATGATGACAATCTCAGTATTGAAGGATGTGAGATGACGGATAAGTGCCGTGCTGCGCTCTGGTATTCCAAGAGGATACGGATCCGTGACACTAAAATGCACGGGATCAAGGCGCTCCGCGAGTGCGCCAACGTAACGATAGAAGGGACAGATATCATATCTCCCGAGTTTGGATGGTCAGTATCAGGCATCGCAATGAAGGCATCGCAGGCACAGAGCGAATATTTCATGATGAGATCCGATCACCTGACTTTCGACGGAGTGAAGCTTCAGGGCAAGTATTCATTCCAGTATATTACAGATTCCGTATTTACGAACTGTAACTTCGATACCAAGGATTCCTTCTGGCATGCGAAGAATGTGATCGTAAAGGACAGTATTATAAACGGAGAGTACCTCGCCTGGTATTGCGAGAATGTCACATTTGAGAACTGTATCATTTCCAGCACCCAGCCTCTTTGTTACTGCAAGGGACTCAAACTGATCAACTGCAAAATGAAAAATGCAGACCTTGCATTTGAGAAATCCGAAGTGGATGCAGAGATCACTAATAAGATGATCAGCATCAAGAATCCTGCGAGCGGTATCATAAGAGTCCGCGGAGTGCAGGAGACGATCATGGATGATCCCGAGGCTAAAGGCATCATAGAGATAACAGGATAAGACTATGGCAAAAGAAGAGAAAAAGATACGCGTCCAGGGACGCTGTGATGAATGCGCATATAATGAGTACGACGAGGATGACGAGGAATATTACTGCTCGGTAAACATGGACGAGGACGACTATTACAGATTCCTGACGAGCGGATATAAGGAGTGTCCCTACTTTAAGAACGGCGATGAGTATGCCGTTGTAAGACACCAGATCTGAGGATCAGAAAAGAGACAGACTGTCATCATATTCTATATCACTCGAGGTGACGAGTTTCCATGAGTATATCTCATAGAATCCGTCGCCTTCTTTTTTGGGATATATGGGACGGACATCTATCTCGAGTGACTGTATGTCTGATACGGGTATCGATATATGCTCGGGCTGACCGGCCTGAATATAGTAATCTTTCTCCGACAGACCGCTCCTGTAAAGTTCGGCGAAGAGGTCGTCGAGAGCATCTATCTTGGCGTATGCCTGATTGCACGCTTCATAGTAGCCGGTCGTATTGTCGGCAATGCGGTTGCTCAGATGATAGTCGCTGAGTGCGCTGGAGAGTGACAGTGCGGAGAACGATACGAGGCACAGTACGACGAATATGAACAGTATGGAGGAGGTTCCGACATTGAGTGAGCGGTGCTTACGTTTGTGTTCCATCAGCGCACCTCCTTTTTGTTCAGCCTGAATCTGAAAGAATAGATCAGTGTATCTTTCTCATTATCCATAAAGGAATAATCCATATACAGATAGTCGTCATCTTCGCTGAAATCCAGATCGAAGTGGTATTCATCCGACTTGAAGTTATCACGCAGGAGCTTCTCGGTGCTTGTGAAATCATCTTCGTACTCAGCGAAGACTTCACCTGCGTTCTCAGCCCAGAGCACAGCGAGGTTCATTCCTTCCGTGGAGTCGGCGATATCATGCGCCTTTACGAACACACGGATACAGACCGCGCTCGTCAGAGCGAAGAAGAAGATTACGATTATGAGTTCCATCAGGAACAATGAAGATCTCGATTTTCCCATTAATCAGTTTCCCTTGAGCCGGATCTTAAGTGTACAAAGAGTACCTCGGTCTTGCCGTTCGGCATTGTGAGGTCAAATCTGAGCAGAGTATCTGTCACTTCGCTCGCCTTGAATCCTTTGAGTTCAAGTATCTCATTTCCGAGGGAACGGTCGAATTCCGCTCCGTCGTGAGTGAACATCTCATACAGCTTCCCGTTCTCGAAGTAGAGGTAGGTACAGTACATATCCTCACCTATCATCTCGCGGATCCTGACAGTGGACTCGTCGCGGATGCTTATCATGCCTGCAGAGTCGTACTGATGGAGCTTGCCGAGAACGTAGGATATCGAGGTGCGGGAATTATAGTTATCGGTCATATCATCGACGATATTCTGATACACCTTTCCTCCGATGCCGGTGAGCATGACAACGGAAATAGCGAACACGCAGAAGAGCGTGATCACGAAGAGTATATCCACTGTATGCTTCCGTTCATTCTGATGCATGCTCAGTGCTCCTTCTTGACGCGTCTGATCACAGTTACGTCGGGGTATATATTCGAGCCTATCGCCTGATAGTCTACGAAGAACAGCGATTCGTCATAGGTGAGTCCGTAGTGTTCCTTGATGTAATCAAGGCTGGGAGGGTAGGTGCCCTCAACACAGTAGCAGCTTACGATACTCCTCTTCAGTGCGGAATTAAGGGAGGTTTCCTGTCTGCTTATCGTATCGTCCGAGATATCACGCACAGAGTACATGAAGTAGACGAATACTGCTATAAAGAGCAGCACCGACAACTTCGACAGCGTGATGAAATCTTTTAACTTTTTCTTCTTACCGAACAGATGCATATACCTTTATGTCCTTAACCTATCGATGACATGATGCCCATGAGAGGCAGTATTACCGAGAGCAGTATCAGTCCTACTATGAGAGAGAGGATGATGACGAGCGTGGGTTCTATGATCGAGATGATATTGCTGATCTTTTTCTCACTCTTTCTCTCATACTCATCAGCAATACGTCTCATTATCGTATCGATCTCACCGGACTTGATTCCGACTGCGACCATACGGGAGTTTACATTTGAAAAGATCCCGGCCTTCTTGATGCCCTCTGCGAGGTTGTCGCCCGACTTGATCGCTTCTCTCATGATCTCGATCTTGTCACGATACTTCTCGTTCTCTACCAGACGGCTTACAAGGTCAAGGCTTGAATAGGTATCAAGTCCCGCATTGGTTGCGATAGCCATACCTCTTGCGAATCTTCCGGCTGCGACACTGTCATAGAAATCCTGCGCCATGGGAAGCTTTCTGAAGAGAGCCTTGGAGAACATGCCCTGTCTCGACCTTCTTGAGATCCACATAAATAATGCGATGATGATCACGAGGATTGAAAGGAAGAAGATCGAGTATTTGTTAAGCGTATTGCCGAGGACGAGGAGACTTGCTGCAAATCCCGTCATCTCGGAGCCGAGCTGAACGAATACCTGATTGAATATCGGAAGGACTTTGGTTATCAATATGACGATGACGAGGAGCATCATGCCTATCATGATCGCAGGATAGGTGATGGCGCTCTTGATATTCTCGGATATCCTTGTCTCATTGTCGTAGTAGTCAGCGAGAGATCCCATGACTTCATCTGTCGTACCGGCTTCCTCACCGAGCTTTAATGTACTTACGACATAGTCGGGGAACACGCCCACTTTCTCGATGGCAGCGGAGAATTTGTTGCCGTGTCCGATCTCTGCTATGATCTCATTTAAGAGTTCTTTGCTCTCTTCATCCTCGGTATCGGACCCTAAGATGCGCAGCGCTTCGAGTGGAGTTACACCCGCCTTTAAGAGGACTCCTATCTGTGAGCAGAAAAAGGCGAGCTCTTCGTTGTTAAGCTGATTATCTCTTTTCATACCAACCTCTGTATCCTTTGATCAATAAATATATTTGGTCGAGTAGTTGCTTCCGTCTCCAATGTAATCCTTTAAGGTCTTGTCGTCAGTATTGGCTCCGAATGTGGGATCTACGAGCGACCAGCTGTTGCCGTGGAACTGTATGATCCCGTTTAGCCATCCGACTTCTTTTATATATACGCTGATCCATGCGTGATATACTTCGCCTGCGTATCCGACTTCGAGTCTCGTCGGGATCTGCTGGCTGCGCAGCATGGTCGCCATCATTGCCGCATAATCAAGGCATATTCCTGTCTTTAGGTCAAGTATCTCATCGACATCAGGTATGTATCCGCTCTTTACTGTATCGGCTTTCTCATAATCGTAAGTGATATTGCCGGTGATGTAATCATATACGCTCGTTACCACTTCGAGATCGTCATGACACGCGGATGCGAGTTCAGCTCCCTTGGCTACGCATTTGCTCGATGCGGTGAAGTTCACATACTGATTTGGGTGCAGGTAAGGCCCGAATTCATCGATGCCCGTAAATAAGTAGTCTGCTTTAAATGCTATCGAGTATCGGTTTCCTTCGATATTCTCACACACCGCTATGGTGTAGTTACCGTCCCCCGAGCTTAGCGGAAATACTGCATATCCGTTCGTTATATTATATGTATAAGTGACTTCGTTCGGTCCCGTGATCTGGAGTTTGACTTTCTCGCAGGTTCCGAGGTAGTCGACCATTATATATCCGTCTGCGGTATGAGAGTAGTCGATCAATGCCAGCTCATTTCCGTCCGTATCCGTTCCGGAAGCCTCAGGTACGAGACATACGGGAGTGCTCTCACGAAGAGGTCTGGTGTCATCGGGATCTGAGGTCTGCGATGCAGCAGATGAACCGCCACCTGAGCCGCCTCCCGAAGATCCTCCGCCTGACGAGGACGGCACAGTCACACCTCCGCCGGATCCGCTTCCGCCGGACTCGCCGCATGCGCCGAATATTAACATGGCCGCCAGTATAAGCGACAGGCATCTGTATCTTTTCATTAAGGTACGCTCAATATGAACTGCATCTCTTTGCCGTTTAAGTCATATATATAGATATTATACTCTCCCCGTACGGCATGGAAAAGAATCATATTTTGTGAAGCATCATAGTCTACAGGGGGCGCTTCCTTTCCTTTGGGATCTATTATATAGGAAGAGGATGCATCCACAGGTCCCGAGAGTACTATGGTGAGAGTGTTCTTCTCGAAATGATGCGAGACGACATCGATCTCATAATCTGCCGTCGTGGATATCTTTACATCTCCGTGAGGCAGGAACACAGGCGTGATGAGCGTCAGGAAGAAGAAGATTATCGAGGTCCATATGCCGACCGCTTCGAGCACTACATTGGCTCTTTTGCGGTTTACTATTCTCTCAAAGGGGATGCGGTTAGGTGCGACTTCACAGGTGTTGAATACGTTTTGAAGTATCGTATCCGCTGTCTTCAAATCTACATTGTATTTCATCTCCGCATTCCTCCTTTCTTTGATGATCCCATATCGGGTCCTGCATTTCCTTTATCCGAGAGAGCTTCCTTCAGGTGCTCCATCGCGTTTTTAAGCTGTCTCTTTACCGTGCTTCGGCTTAGTCCCGTTGCCTCTGCGATATCCTCTATCGTCATATCATTGTAGAATCGGAGGACTACTATTTCTTTTTCCGAGGCGGGCTTCAGATTATCTATCGCATTTTTTAATCGTTCCCGTTCATCCTTTTCGACTGCTATCTCCTCGCCTGTCGCATCCTCGGACTTTAAGTCAAACAGGTCATCGAGGAGTTCAGTCGTGATATCGCCGTATCCGGTCTTTTTGGATTTCGACATATCATAGCAGACGCGGAATGCTATCTGGTTGAGCCATGCGACGAAGAGGGTGGGATCGGACAGCTTATGAATATTTTTGAGCGCGGAAATATAGACCTCCTGGACTGCGTCCTGGGCGAGGTAATCGTCGCGCAGATAGTGGCGGGTGTAGTTGTAGACGCGTTCGTAGGTAAAACCGTAGCACTGTGCGAATGCGTCACTGTCCCCGGCCTGCGCTCTTTTTACATATTCCGATAGATATTCATAGGATATCTTCATCAGGATACCTTTCGGCAGGTTAACCCTTCAGCTTGGTATAAGCGGATGAGATGAGCTCCGAGAATGTGGAGTTCGGCTGCTCATCGTGAAGGACATACTCCGAATGTATTGAAACTTTGGCCTTTTCATGGGTTTCGTTGTACTCGTCGACGGATTTGCCGAGCTTGTCGATGAAGGCGGTTACCTTTTCCCGGTCTGTATCGGTGAGGAGAGTGACATACTCGTTTCCACCGTTTCTGCAGACATAGCCGTATCCGGCGCAGACTCCCTCGAGCACTCCTGAGAACTCGTGGATGACATTATCTCCCTCATCTCGTCCAAGGGAAGCGTTTATTTCCTTAATATTGGATATCTCGGTGACTATGCAGGCGATTCCGGCCATGGATTCGGGAGTTGTGAAGTTCCGGGTCATCTTGTGGAGACCCTCACGGCTGAGGATGCCTGTTTTTACATCAAAATATGCGAGATTTTCAAGCTCGTTCGAACGGATCTTGAAATCCCTATAGAAAAGGAAGTCATATACCATGAAGGCAAGTATGAAGAGTATCGTGAAATACATCACCGCACAGAGGAAAAAGAGGCTCCTGTTGGTGAAGATCGTATCATGAAGCTCCTTGTTACTTAGCATTGTAATAAGAAATAACAGCTCAAAAACGACAAAAATGACCAGCTCTGCGATCTTGATGATCCCGAAAATCTTCGTTCTGTCTTTCATATGACCTCCTGAGAATGTAAGAAAATAGAGCACTGTTCAACATTATAATAATTTTTTTAAAAAATGTGAACCTTTTTGAGGGAAGTCTCCGTCTTTATTTATGGATCAAAATGAAAGGAGAAAAGAAAAGTGAATCCGATAAGGCTTACCGCAGAAGTAGCATACGACCTTATAAGGATAGACGATGAGCTGACACCGCTCGGCAACGCACCCGTCCCCAAGGTAAATTATTACGGCGCAACGGCTGTTGTGATCATCGTAGCTCTTCTGATCCTTCTACTAGTTTTCAGGGAAGTTAGATATCTTACACTCAAGAAGAGACTGCTCCAGATCTGGGAAAAAGCAGGCATCACCGACAGAAAAGTCCCTAATGACACAAAGTCAGTAAAGGAAGAGATTGAAAGCGCCGAGATGAACATATCGGCAACCATGCTCTAAAGACACGATTTAAGGGCGGTTCGGAACAAAATAAAGAAATTCTAAAGAAATTTCTGAAATTTTGAACCTTTTTTGATAAAACCGCAAGTCCTTATTAGTGAAAAGCAGTTAACAATTGATCTGAAAGATAAAGAGAGGTTAAGTATGAAGAAGACAAATCTAATGAACAGGAAAGTCGTTAAGGCGATGAGCTTCGCGATCAGCGCAACGCTCCTCCTTCAGCCCATGACTGCTATGGCAGATGAGGCTCCCAAGGCAGAGCCCGCCGGAGCAGCAAAAGAGCTTCAGGTAAGTGATGACAGCGAGAAGGCAGCAGTTCAGAAGGCAGAGAACGCAGCTAAGACAGCAGACGATGCAAAGGAAGCAGCACAGGATGCATATCAGAAGGCAGAGGACGCAGCAAAGGCAGCCGAGGATCTTGCTAAAGAAGTTGGCAAGCAGGTAGGCGATGACAAGGATAAGAACAATCTCAATGACGGACTTGATAAGACTGTAGCAGATACCAAGCAGGCTGTTTCGGACAATGAGACCGCTATGACCCAGGCAGCAACGACTGCTGAGGGTGAGATCGGCAAAATCGCAAATGACACTTCCGTTACCGATATAGCAACTGATAAGTCTGATGCGGCTACCGCAGAGGGACTTGCACAGGATGCTGAGCAGTATTCCGCAGATGATCTTCAGGATACCAAGGATGCAGCGGCTAAGCTTGACAAAACTGCAGCACAGAAGGCTGCAAAGGAAGCAGCAGATGCAGCTGCCGAGGCTCAGACCCAGGCTGATAACGCAAAGGATGCTTACGATGATGCATACCAGCTCCTTTCCGATTATGTAGATGAGCTTGCAAGACTTGAGAAGGTCGCAGATGATGCTGATAAGGATATCGCTGATAAGAAGGCTGCTATAGAGAAGAAGATCGAAGATGCTAAGAAAGAGCTTAAGACTGCAGCCGATGATCTTGCAAAGGCTAAGACCGATCTTAAGATCGCTAAAGAGGATGAGGCAGCTACCCAGGCAGCTCTTGCTGATATCGAGAGCGGAAAAGCAGCAGATGCAGCAAAGGATGCAGCAGATGCAGCAGAGGTTGCTCTTAACAATCTCGCTGATCTCAAGACCGAGAAGGATACCTACCAGGGACTTAAGGATGATGTAACCGCAGCTCAGGAAAACCTTGATCAGAAGATAGCAGATCAGACCAGGATCAATGGTGAGCAGGATGCGATCATCAGCGCTCAGACCATCGAGAAGAATAGACAGGAAGGAATCTCCGGACAGAAGCAGGCAGAGCTTAATACTCTTGCCGGCCAGATCAGTCCTCTTGAGACTGAGAGAGCTCAGAAGGCAGCTATCGTAAATAATAGTGACCTTAAGAAGGCTGCGGCTGCAACTACCAGCACGGTCAAGAGCGTTAGACATAATGTTCCGTACTTTAACAGTATTTGGGATTGGGGTTTGAGAGATGAATACACGTATTACACTCAGTCTGAGATAGATGCAGCAAAGAACGCGATCAGCGCTGCAAACACCAGAATCGGTGAGATAGACGCAGCACTTTCACCTCTGTATGCAAGCCGTACAACTGTTACGAGTGAGAAGTCTGCAGCAGATCAGGCTGCTACAGATGCTCAGACTAAGATTGACAATGCAAACGGTGCTAAGGACGAAGCAGAACGTGCAGTAAAGATGGCACAGACCGCTCTTACCAATGCTAATACTCAGAAGAAGCTGGTATCACTTTACGAGTATGCAGGAAGCACCGAGATTACTTACATGGACAAGGCAGAGCAGGAAGAGTACAAGAAACTTCTTGCAGAGATGAAGGATCAGCAGTCCAAATACAACGAGATTTCCAGTGATGTAAAGGCATATCATGATGCCACCAAGAAAATGGAGTACACCGGAATCGATTTGATAGATGCTGCGCTCAGTGATATCGTTCATACCTTCAACTGGGATAAGCTTACTGAATGGAAGCTTGAAGAGAAGTACCGTAAGTGGGACTGGAGCTGGGACGGTGGATCTGAGACACACTGGACATTCACCAAGAATGGAGATAACGAAGCCGTTCTCATCACTATGCAGGGCACAAGACTTACTATAACCAAGGTAGACGAGGCTGAGTTCGGAGCATTCTCCGCAACCTTCGACAAGGCAGCTGCAGCTCAGGCAGCAGAGAAGGCAGCACAGGCAGCAGCAGATGCAGCAGAGAAAGCAAAGGCAGAGAAGGCAGCATTTGAGAAGTACAACAACGCACAGAAGGCTCTTCAGGATGCACTTGATGAACTTGCAGAGTTGAAGGTTTCCACCGTTAAAGTTGACAGATCCGTACTTAAGGCAGCTCAGGATAAGGTTACCGCAGCTCAGGCTGATGTAGACAGCGCAAAGACCAGCTGGGACAATGCACAGACCGCAGCAGACGAGGCTAAGAAGAATGCAGACGAGGCTAAGAAGATTGCAGACGGAATCGTAATCCCCGGCTCTTCAAGCAACGATCCTTCAGATGATGATAACGACACCACAGATCCTACCACTCAGAATCCTGTAAACAACCTGCCTGCAAACAATCAGCAGGGCGGACAGCAGGGTGGCCAGCAGGGTGCCGGCAATCAGCAGGGCCAGGTAAATATCGAGGACGAGGATTCTGCTAAGGCAGCTACTCCCAACCAGGATACCACTGTTAAGAAGGACAATACTTCCGTAGAGGAGACCATCGTTGAGGAAGAGGATACCGCTAAGGCTGCACTTCCTACCCTTGAGACCGAAGAGGATGTTCAGAACTTCAATTACCTCTGGCTCCTTCTCCTTGCAGCACTTGCAGTAATAATTGAGGAGATCATCCGCAGGAACTACAACAAGAACAAGGCTCAGTAAGCCGCAAAACCAAGCAAGTAACAATTCTCATAAAGATTAACCTCTTAAAAAGAACTGCCGCCTACCCGGGCGGTAGTTCTTTTTTGCTGACAGAAAGCCTCAAATATTGTATCATTTCAGAAAAGAAATATGTAAAATATATTTGACATATTGCTACGAAGGGTGTATTATGCTTTCAGAAGCTTCGAGAGGATGCGGGCCGACGGGCCTACAGCCGAAAGGCAGGAAACAGACTCTCAGATAAAGAAACAAATAAATCACTGGGAACGGATCGAACGATCCGAAAGAAAGGAAGGAAGATATGAATACAAATTGGTACGGAAGAGGAATTACGATGGGAATAGTAGTAGGACTTATCATCGCGGTCTTTATTCTCAAAGCTATGAACAAGGACAACAAGATGAAGACGGAATATGACGAGATGCAGGAAAAGGTAAGAGGCAAGGCATACAAGTACGCTTTCTGGACGATGGCAGCTTTTGAGACTCTCATGGTGATCATCGAAGCGTTGGAGATCAAGGTGCCTTTCAGCGGATTCACTCTCCACGTGATACCGATCATCATAGCAGCTTGTGTACATGCCGTATACTCGGTCATGAATGGTGCATACATAGGTCTCAATACCAATGTAAAAACGACTTTCGTTGCAATGGTAGTAATAGGCGCAATTAACATCCTCGTCGCCATCCTGGCTTTTGCGAATGGTTTTATGATAAAGGACGGAATGTTCGGTGATCAGTTCCTCAACCTCCTCATAGGTCTGATGTTTGTGATCATTGGTGTCGCTACATTCATCGCAAAGAAAAAGAACGCAGAAGCGGAGGAGGAGTAATATGAAGAATCTTAAGCTTAAGGCAGCCCGTGCGGGCATGGATCTCTCTCAGGAAGACCTCGCCGCCAAGTGCGGAGTATCGAGACAGACGATAAGTGCGATAGAAAAAGGCGACTATAACCCTACGATCAACCTTTGCATAGCGATATGCAAAGCCCTCGGCAAGACTCTGGACGAACTGTTTTGGGAATGATCTGATATGTAGTATAATAAGATCAGTCTTTACTTAAGGATGACATCCGAAGAGTAAAGGCTGGTCTTTTATTTTTTCGGAATCCTTTGGACATGGGAGATCGTGGCATGAAACAGACGGATGAAAAAAAGATAATTAAGAGACTTTCAAATGTGGGTATATTTGGGAATGTGGTGCTGGCTGCATTTAAGCTTGTCGCCGGACTCCTCGGAAGGTCCGGAGCCATGATATCCGATGCGGTGCATTCACTTTCGGATGTATTTGCCACATTTGTCGCATATATCGGTGTCAGGATGTCCATGCAGGCGGAGGATGAAGAGCATCCTTACGGACATGAGAGACTTGAATGCGTGGCTTCGCTCATACTCGGACTCATACTCGCAGGTACCGGTCTCGGTATCGGATATGCGGGAGTGCGCAAGCTCGCCTTTGAAAGTGATGCGATAGAGATACCGACAGTGCTTCCCCTTATCGCAGCGGTAGTGTCGATCGCCGTGAAAGAGGGAATGTACAGATATACTATGTACCACGCAAAGAGGCTTGATTCTGCAGCTTTTAAGGCGGATGCATGGCACCACAGAACGGACGCTTTTTCATCCGTCGGTTCGTTCATAGGTATAGGACTGGCGAGACTTGGACTGCCCTTTATGGATCCGGTCGTCAGTATCATCATATGTCTGCTCATCATCAAGGTGGCTTATGATATCGTACGTGATGCGATAAACAAGATGCTCGATACATCATGTGACAGCGCATTTGAGGCTAAGGTGCGGGCTTTTGTCGAGACACAGGAGGGCGTGATCAATATCGATCTCCTGCGTACGAGGCAGTTCGGAAATAAGATCTATATCGATCTCGAGATCGCAGTACAGAGAGATATATCGCTTATAGAAGCTCATAATATTGCAGAGAATGTACATGAAAATGTTGAGCATGAATTTCCCAATGTAAAGCACGTCATGATACATGTGAATCCCGCTGAGCCGATCGGCTGACGCAACATCTGCGGAGTCTTGCAAATTGGCAACTGCCGGATAAACGATCTGACAAACGAACAAATGTTCTAAAAATTTGTAGACATGTTTTTCAAAGAATGGTACACTAGTTGCAGTGTGCCATTCATTTTATATGAGGATCAGGGCAAATGGACTTCGAATTACACTCGGATTACAAGCCCACCGGCGACCAGCCGCAGGCTATAAAGGAATTAGTGGACGGTTTCAAAGCGGGCAACCAGTTTGAAACCCTGCTTGGCGTGACCGGATCCGGTAAGACATTTACCATGGCGAACGTCATTCAGGAGCTGCAGAAGCCGACGCTGATCATTTCCCATAACAAGACCCTGGCAGGCCAGCTCTACGGGGAAATGAAGGAATTCTTCCCGAATAATGCCGTGGAATATTTCGTCAGTTACTACGATTATTACCAACCGGAGGCCTATGTTCCTCAGTCCGATACATATATCGCGAAGGATTCCTCGATCAATGATGAGATAGACAGACTCAGGCTCTCGGCGACAGCTTCGCTGTCCGAGAGAAGAGATGTGATCGTTGTAGCCAGTGTATCCTGCATATACGGACTGGGCAGCCCCGACGAATACAAGGGTATGATACTCTCGCTCAGGCCCGGACAGAAGATCGACAGGGACGATGCTGTGCGCGCTCTTGTTGATATGCAGTATGAGCGAAATGATATAGACAAAAAGCCGGGATGCTTCAGAGTACACGGAGATGTCGTGGAGGTATATCCCGCTCAGGGCGGAGAGTATCTCTGCCGCATAGAGTGGTTCGGTGATGAGATAGACCGTATTGCACAGGTGGAGCCTCTGAACGGCAAGATGAAGTCTACACTGTCGCATCTGGCGATCTTCCCGGCGTCGCACTATGTCGTATCACCCGACAGGATCAAGATCGCTTGCAACGATATAGAGAAAGAGCTCGAAGAGAGAGTTAAATATTTCAAGGGCGAAGACAGACTTATAGAGGCACAGAGGATAGCGGAGAGGACAAACTTCGATGTTGAGATGCTGCGAGAGACGGGCTTTTGCTCGGGGATAGAGAACTATTCGAGACATCTCTCGGGACTGCCTGCAGGCGTGCCTCCTATGACGCTCATGGATTTCTTCCCCGATGATTTCCTCATTATAATAGACGAGTCGCATATGACTGTACCGCAGATAAGGGCGATGTATGCCGGAGACAGATCGAGGAAGAATACCTTAGTTGACTATGGATTCAGATTACCGTCGGCACTCGACAACAGACCTCTTAATTTCGAGGAATTCGAATCGCATATTGATCAGATGCTCTTCGTATCGGCGACACCGTCCACATATGAAGCGGAGCACGAACTCCTGCGCGCAGAGCAGGTCATCAGACCGACAGGGCTTCTCGATCCGGAAGTGAGCGTGCGGCCTGTAGAGGGACAGATCGACGATCTGATATCGGAGATCAGGAAAGAGACAGCGAAACACTCCAAGGTCATGATCACTACGCTCACCAAACGTATGGCGGAGGATCTCACATCATATCTGAAAGAGGTCGGTATCAGAGTTAAGTACATGCACTCGGATGTAGAAGCGCTTGAACGTGCGAGGATCATAAGGCAGATGAGGCTGGATGAATTTGATGTGCTCGTTGGTATCAATCTGCTGCGTGAGGGACTCGATATCCCTGAGATTACGCTCGTCGCGATACTCGATGCGGATAAGGAAGGATTCTTAAGGAGTGAGACGAGTCTCATCCAGACGATAGGAAGAGCGGCACGTAACTCGGAAGGGCATGTCATCATGTATGCGGACGAGATGACCGACTCGATGAAAAATGCGATCGATGAGACGAACAGACGTCGCGAGATCCAGATGGCATATAACAAAGAACACGGGATCACACCCAAGACGATACAGAAGTCGGTAAGAGATCTCATCAGTATATCCAAGGAGATAGCGCGTGAAGAGATCGCTTGGGAGAAGGATCCCGAGTCGATGAACAAGACTGAACTGAAGGCACTGATCGCCAAGACAGAGAAGCAGATGAGGAAGGCTGCGGCAGAGCTTGATTTCGAATCAGCCGCACAGCTCAGAGATCAGATGAACGAACTTAAGAAGAGATTGGAAGAATAAGATGGCTGCAAAAAAGAAAGAAGAAAATACGGTTGTAAAGATACTCCCCAAGGATATGATCCGTGTAAGGGGAGCCAAAGAGAATAATCTCCAGAGCCTCAATGTGGACATCCCGAGAAACGCACTGGTAGTTATGACAGGTGTGTCAGGTTCAGGAAAATCTTCGCTTGCATTTGATACTATCTATGCAGAGGGACAGAGACGCTATATGGAGTCACTTTCTTCCTATGCGAGGCAGTTCCTCGGACAGATGGAGAAGCCGGATGTGGAGTCGATAGAAGGACTCTCTCCCGCTATATCGATAGATCAGAAATCAACCAACAGAAACCCTCGTTCCACTGTGGGTACCGTTACGGAGATCTATGACTACTTCAGACTGCTGTATGCGAGGATAGGTATACCGCACTGCCCCGAATGCGGACGACCCATCGAGAGACAGACTGTCGATCAGATGGTGGACCGTATCATGGCGCTCGCCGAAGGAACCAAGATTCAAGTGCTCGCTCCTGTGGTAAGAGGCAGAAAAGGTCAGCATGAGAAGGTGATAGACCGCGCGAGAAAAGGCGGCTACGGAAGAGTGCGTGTCGACGGACTGATGTATGATCTCTCCGAGGACATAGTACTCGACAAGAATATCAAGCATAATATCGATATCGTGGTGGACAGACTCATCATTAAGCAGGGTATCGAGAAGAGACTTACCGATTCGGTTGAGACCGTGCTGGGATTGACGGACGGGCTTCTGAATATTGATGTCGTAGACGGTGAGACACTCACTTTCTCAACGAGCTATGCCTGCCCCGATTGCGGTATCAGCGTGACTGAGGTTGAGCCGAGGAGCTTTTCATTCAACAATCCTTTCGGTGCCTGCCCTGCATGCTCGGGACTCGGTTACAAGATGGAATTCGACGCGGATCTCATGATCCCGGATCAGAGTCTGTCGATAAATGACGGTGCGATAGCAGTACTCGGATGGCAGTCATGCGCCGATGAAGGCAGCTTTACAAATGCTGTATTAAAGGCGCTCTGCAAGAAGTTTAAGTTCGATCTGGACACTCCTTTTGAGGATTATCCCGACAAGATCAAAGACATACTCCTTAACGGAACGGATGTGGAAGTCGATGTTCACTACAGCGGACAGAGAGGAACGGGAGTATATCCGATCGCTTTTGAGGGGCTTGTTAAAAATGTCGAGCGCAGATACAGGGAGACTTTCTCGGAGTCGAGCAAAGCGGAGTATGAGACTTTCATGCGCATCACGCCCTGCGACGAGTGCCACGGCATGAGACTTAAGAAGGAATCTCTCGCTGTCACCGTGGGAGATAAGAATATATACGAGATGACCAATCTCTCTGTCACCGATCTCAAGGCTTTCCTTGAAGGATTAAAACTCAGCAGGCAGCAGTCGATCATAGGTGAGAGGATATTAAAGGAGATAAAGGGAAGAGTCGGATTCCTTGCCGATGTAGGACTTGATTATCTGACGCTCTCGCGTGCAACGGCTACTCTCTCCGGAGGAGAGGCACAGAGGATCAGACTTGCGACACAGATAGGATCGGGACTTGTAGGAGTGTGCTATATCCTGGATGAGCCCAGCATAGGACTTCACCAGAGAGATAATGATAAGCTGCTGGCCACTCTTAAGCATCTGCGCGATCTCGGCAATACGCTGCTCGTCGTAGAGCACGACGAGGATACTATGCGTGCGGCTGATTTCATTGTCGATGTAGGACCCGGAGCGGGATCGCACGGAGGTAAGGTGGTTGCCACCGGAACGGCTGAGGAGATCATGCAGGTCAAGGAGTCTGTAACCGGAGCATACCTTAGCGGAAGGATTAAGATCCCCGTACCGGAGACGAGGAGAAAGCCGACCGGATGGATCACGGTAAAGGGGGCAGAGGAGAATAACCTCAAAAATATTGATGTTAAGTTCCCGCTGGGGATATTTACCTGCGTAACCGGAGTATCGGGCTCCGGAAAGAGCTCTCTGGTAAATGAGATACTCTACAAAGCGCTTGCAAAGAAGCTTAACCGTGCGCGTACTATCCCGGGTAAGCATAAGAGCATAACGGGCGTCGAAAAACTCGATAAGGTGATCTGCATAGATCAGAGCCCTATAGGCAGGACCCCCAGATCCAATCCCGCTACATATACCGGAGTATTTGATATGATAAGAGATCTCTTTGCTTCCACTCAGGATGCGAGAGCAAAGGGATACAGCAAGGGCAGATTCTCTTTCAATGTAAAGGGCGGAAGATGCGAAGCCTGCAGTGGAGACGGTATCATCAAGATCGAGATGCATTTTCTTCCCGATGTATATGTTCCCTGTGAGGTCTGCGGCGGAAAGAGATACAACAGAGAGACGCTCGATGTTAAGTATAAGGGGAAGAGTATCTTCGATGTGCTTGATATGAGAGTAGAGGAGGCTTTGAAATTCTTTGAGAATACACCGTCGATAAGGAATAAGATACAGACGCTGTATGATGTCGGATTGGGATATATCAAACTCGGACAGCCTTCGACGGAGCTTTCCGGAGGAGAAGCGCAGAGGATCAAGCTCGCAACCGAACTCTCCAGACGCAGCACGGGCAAGACGATATACATACTCGACGAGCCCACGACGGGACTTCACTTTGCGGATGTTCACAAGCTTGTAGATATACTTCACAGACTTGCCGACGGTGGCAATACTGTAGTCGTTATTGAGCACAATCTCGATGTGATAAAGTGTGCGGACTATATCATAGATATGGGACCCGAGGGAGGAGACCGCGGAGGCACGGTTATCGCGGAGGGCACTCCGGAGGAGATAGCCAAAGTCAAAGAATCATATACGGGTCAGTATGTTAAGAGGATGCTGAAGAAATAAAAAAAGCCCGCGCTCGCGGGCTTGAACTTTCTCGTTTATATTGTCTTTACTCCGTCGCGATATCCTTTTTTCATGAGTTTGCGAGCTTCTTTGTAAGGAAACTCTGCACAGAATTCCTTACGATTCTTAAAAAGCCATCTGAATGCGCGTATCGGTGCCATTACGCGGCCGTAGAGCTCGCGATAGAGCACTCCTCTGTCGTAGAAGAATTTCTCATTATATCCGGTGAACCATGTGGAAGGTCTGGGGATCTCCTCGCCGATCAGGATGGGAGACTTGAACATCTTAAGGCCGGCTCTTGCCGCATCTCTTAAGAAGAGGCTGTCCTCGCCGTTGCTGTACTTGGCTCCCCCTCCGAAGTACAGGCTGAAGCGGATCCCCTTATCCATGAGCTTAGCTCTCTTCGCAGCGATGCTGTATGCGGGATATCGGCCCGAATTGAACCCATATACCCTTCCAAAGCTGTCATTCCAGTAAGTTCGCCTCTCATCACATACCTTTACGTTAAAGAGGATAAGATCGGCATCCGGGTGGGCTTCGAACTCGGAGAGCACCTTTTCGGCGCAGTCCGCCTCATAGACGATATCCTCGTCGCCGAAGAGGACGATATCTGCGGAAGCGGCCTCGAGAGCAGTATTTCTGGACAGACCGACCCCTCTCCGGTCACGGTCTATCTCATAAACCTTATGTCCGACCAGGTCAAAGGAATCCTCTCTGTCATAGCTGCACTGGTTAACAATGACGGCATCTGCGCTAAGATGCATCGTCTCGCCCAGTTCTTTTACATTTTTATCAACGCATGATATCAGGTGTTCGAATCTCATAGGGTAATTGTACCGCAGAGCGGGGGTTTTTGAAAGAAGCATATTTGGGCAAAAAAGTGATATTTTTCGCCACTTGTGGCGAGGGTCCCGATTTGGTAAAATACTGATATGGTCAGTATTAGCGTATGCATGATAGTCAAAAACGAAGAAAGAGTACTCGCAAGGTGCCTTGACTCGCTTCAGGGTATCTATGATGAGCTTGTGATCGTTGATACCGGTTCTACCGATTCTACGAAGGAGATCGCTGCGCGCTATACGGACAAGATATACGATTTCGAATGGGTCTTTGATTTCTCGGCTGCGAGGAATTTCGCTTTTTCCAAAGCTACATGTGATTATATCTATTCTGCTGACGCTGATGAGGTGCTTGATGACCTCAACAGGGACAGATTCCTTGTACTTAAGGATAAGCTCCTCACCGAGATAGATATCGTCCAGATGAAGTACGGCAATCAGCTTCATCACGGTACGGTCTACAATTTCAACGAAGAATTAAGGCCCAAACTCTTCAAGAGGCTCAGACCCTTCGTCTGGGAGGAGCCCGTGCATGAGCAGGTGAGACTGTCACCGGTTATCTTTGACAGTGATATCGTGATCACCCATATGCCTGAGAATAACCACAGCGGAAGGGATCTGGCTATATTCGGACGCCAGATAGAAGAGGGACATGTCCTTTCCAAGAGGCTCTTTGATATGTTTGCACGAGAGATGTACCTCTGCGGAGAGGGTGAAGAATTCCGCAGGTATACGGCATACTTTGAGGCGGCTGTTGCCGACACCTCGAGAAGTGCCGATGAAGTCAAGGAAGCGTGCGTCATATCGGCCAAGGCAGCCAGACTTGACGGTGATGTGGTCAGATTTTTCAAGTATGCAACCAAGCTTATGGTAGACGATCCCGGATCCGAGATATGCATCGAGATGGGCAGGATATACGAGGATAAGGGAGATCTCGAGGAAGCTGCGATATGGTATTACAATGCAGGATTTGAGACTTTGCCGCTCATGTGCGTGAAGGCCGCAAACGAAGAGGCGGCAGCAGGTCTCGTGAGCGTATATAAAAAGATGGGAGTTCCGGAGGCTGCGGATTCGTTCGTCGCCGATATTGAGGCGAGGATACGCAGCATGAACCCCGAAGGAGATTTGTGATGAAACTGGAGGACAATATTCGTAAGGTTATCCCGTATGTAGCAGGGGAGCAGCCTAAGGATAAGAATATCATCAAGATCAATACAAACGAATGTCCCTATCCGCCCGCACCCGGCGTGCAGAGGCTGATCGAGGGACTTTCTTATGCTGACTTAAGGCTTTACCCCGATCCCAACGTGAGCGCGCTGACCGAAGCGTTGGCTAAAAGATACGGAGTGGACAGCGACAGAGTCTTTGTCGGAGTTGGTTCCGATGATGTTTTGAATGTGGCTTTTGTGACATATTTCAACTCGGGTAAGCCGATCCTTTTCCCGGATGTTACATATTCATTCTACGATGTATGGGCTGATCTGTACGGGATACCGTACAAGACCGTACCGCTTAAGGATGACTGGAGCCTTGATGTCGATGCTTTCTGCAATGCGGGAGAAGTCGGCGGTATCATATTCCCCAACCCTAACGCGCCTACAGGTCTGGCAGCGGGACTTTCGGATATTGAGAAGATAGTGAAAGCCCATCCCGAATGCGTAGTGATAGTCGATGAAGCATATGTTGATTTCGGTGCAGAGAGCGCGCTTTCACTCATCGATAAATACGAGAATCTCGTCGTGGTACAGACCTTCTCCAAGTCGAGAGCGATGGCCGGACTCAGAGTCGGATATGCGATAAGCAATCGTAATCTTATAAAGTATCTTGAGGATGTAAAATTCTCAATCAATTCATATACGATGAACAGACCTTCCATCGAGCTCGGAGTTGAAGCGGTACGCGATGAGGAGTATTTCCGGAGCATACTTAAGAGAATCATCGCGACCAGAGAAAAGACGAAGAATGCTTTACGCGAACTCGGTTTTTCTTTCCCTGATTCGAGCGCAAACTTTATCTTTGCATCGCATGACAGAATCCCCGCATCCGGGATTTTTGAGTATCTGAAGAGCAAGGGTATATATGTCAGATACTGGAATAAGCCGAGGATAAATAACTGTCTGCGCATCACGATAGGCACCGATGAACAGATGGATAAATTCATAGAGACCCTCAGGGAGATGCCGGGGATGCAATGATATCCGGCATACAGACAGGAAGATTGAAAGGAAAAACAAATGAGTAATTACATCGAATATATTATCTGCTTTTTTATCTCTATGGTCCCGCTCGTTGAGCTCAGAGTGGCAGTGCCCTTTGGTATAGCGAGAGGTCTTGATCCGAGGCTCCTCTACCCCATATGTATCATAGGAAACATGCTCCCCGTACCTGTTATCTTCTTCTTCGCCAGAAAGGTACTCGAGTGGGGAAAGGACAAGAAAGTGATCGGAAAATTCTTTACTTTCTGCCTCGAAAAGGGACATAAGGGAGGAGTTAAACTCCAGGAGAAAGCAGGACGCGGACTCTATTTTGCACTTTTCCTTTTCGTAGGAATCCCCGTTCCCGGAACGGGTGCATGGACCGGAACGCTTGCAGCCAGCCTTCTTGATATGAATTTCAAGAAAAGCGTTGTGGCCGTCATAGCGGGCGTGCTGCTGGCAGGCACGATAATGGGCCTTGCCACGTTCGGAGTGCTCGGTGCGGCAAGTTTTTTCTGATAGCGAAAGCATAGACTGTTTATTTGTGATGGATGACAGAGAAGATCTGATAACGGAATATGAAGCGTTTGCCGACTGTTACGATGAACTGATGGGTGCACTTCCCTATGAGGCATGGGGAAAGCGCATTGTTGATACTATCGAAAAATACGGGATATCAAAGCCGGACAGAGATGAGAAGGATCCCGTGAAAGCGGAAGCCAATCTTGTGCTCGATCTGGCCTGCGGAACAGGTACGCTCAGCGAGTATATGTACGGGGCAGGATATGATGTGATAGGCATCGATGCTTCTCCTGATATGCTCGGTCAGGCGCTGATAAAGAGAGATGAATCGGGATCGGAGATCCTCTATCTGCAGCAGGACATGAGGGAACTCGATCTGTACTGCACGGTAGGTACGGTTTTTTGCGTATGTGACAGTCTGAATTATATGCTCTCCGAAGATGAACTTAAGGATGTCTTTAAAGGAGTTCATCTTTTCCTGCAGAAGGACGGTCTGTTTATATTCGACATCAATACGGACCATAAGTATCGCGAAGCGCTCGGGGACAGAGTCTTTGCATCTGCGGGCGAGGAGACGTCATATATCTGGGAGAATTCCTACAATACGGACGACTGTACAAATGAGTACAGACTCTCGATGTTCATCCTGAATGACGAGGGGACGTACGACAGGTATGACGAACTCCATATCCAGCGCGGATACAGCGATGAGCAGGTGAGAAAACTTCTGTCCGAGACGGGATTTGAGATAGTAAGTATTTCCGATTCGGACAAGGAATTGCTGGACAGATTTCCGGATGAGGATGCAAAAAAACTCGATCAGAGATATGGCGACAAGGATACCGAGAGATACTTCGTCGTCGCCAGATGTATAAAGTGATAAAGATGAATGATTATATGATATCTGCCACTGCTGCGGGAGCACAGATAAGAGCTTTTGCCGCTGTGAGCACGGGAATGGTCGAAAAGGCCAGACAGACACATAATACGAGCCCGGTCATAACCGCTGCACTCGGAAGGCTCATCACCGCGGGTGCGATGATGGGACGAATGATGAAGGGCGAAAAAGATCTTCTCACTCTCAGGATATCCGGAGATGGACCGGTAAAGGGGATCATAGTCACCGCGGATTCACAGGGACATGTAAAGGGATATGCGAACGTGCCCGATGTCATCATCCCTGCCAAACCGAACGGCAAGCTGGATGTGTCGGGAGCGATCGGAGACGGATTTCTGGATGTCATCAAGGATCTTGGATTAAAGGAACCCTACTCCGGAACAGTACCTCTTCAGAGCGGAGAGATCGCTGAGGATCTGACTTACTATTTTGCGGTATCCGAGCAGGTTCCCTCCTCGGTGGGACTTGGAGTCCTGATGAATCATGACAATACTGTCAGGTGTGCGGGCGGATTCATCATACAGCTCATGCCGTTCGCCACGGATGAATGTATAGACAAGCTCGAGGAGAATCTCAAAGCGCTTAAGCCCGTTACCGAGATGATGGATGAAGGACTTGATGCGGAAGGAATACTCGGCGAGGTTCTTAAGGGTTTCGATATAGAGATAAATGAGAAGAATGATATAGAGTACAGATGTGACTGCAGCAGGGACAGGATAGTGCGTGCTCTCATCAGTCTCGGCAGGACAGAACTGCAGAGCCTTGCGGATGAGGGAGAGGATATCAGGATCAACTGTGCGTTCTGCAATACAAACTATGTGTTTAAAACAGACGAGATAAAGGAGATACTTAAAAATGGCTAAAGCAAATGACAATTATCTGAAGCTTCCCGGAAGTTATCTTTTTTCGATGATCGGAAAGAAAGTGAGAGAATACGGAGAGGCTCACCCCGATGCGGACATCATCAGACTCGGAATAGGAGACGTGACCCAGCCTCTTGCACCTGCTATTATCGATGCTCTTCACAAAGCAGTGGATGAGATGGGAAATGCAGCTACATTCAAAGGATATGCGCCCGATCTCGGATACGATTTCCTTCGCAATGTGATCGCAGAGCAGGATTACAAGGCACGCGGATGTGACATATCAGCAGATGAGATATTCGTAGCAGACGGCGCTAAGAGTGACTGTGCCAATATCCAGGAGATATTCAGCGTAGACAATAAGGTCGCTGTATGTGATCCCGTATATCCGGTATATGTAGACTCCAATGTAATGGCCGGAAGAGCGGGCGACTATGACGCCGCTACCGAGAGATTTACGAAGGTGATCTACATGCCCTGCACGGAAGCAAACGGATTCATGCCCGAGTTTCCAAAGGAGGATCCCGATCTGATCTATCTCTGCTTCCCCAACAATCCCACCGGATCTGCCATCACGAAGTCGAAACTCCAGGAGTGGGTTGACTATGCGAACAGGATCGGTGCCATCATCCTTTACGATGCTGCATACGAAGCATATATCTCCGAGGATGATATCCCCCACAGCATCTTTGAGTGCGAAGGGGCAAGAACCTGCGCTATAGAGTTCAGATCATTCTCCAAGAATGCAGGATTTACGGGTGTAAGACTTGGATTCACCGTTATTCCCAAGGACCTTAAAGCGGGAGATACCGCACTTCATCCGCTCTGGGCGAGACGCCACGGAACGAAGTACAACGGAGCTCCCTATATCATACAGAGAGCCGGAGAGGCAGTATATTCGCCGGAAGGAAAGGCTCAGCTCAAAGAGCAGGTGGCTTACTACATGAAGAA
>ODAI010212814.1_pt1 | contig 24439 bp, 29 predicted proteins | sample 1539321 | NCBI WGS metagenome assembly ODAI01 (sample SAMN02144231, study PRJEB22623) | gut metagenome | biome: sheep rumen | host: Ovis aries | place: New Zealand
CCCAAAAGGGACTCCAAAATAAAATAGAAAAAAAATCAGGAAAAGCAGTTGACTCTGACCTTGCGTCATAGTTTACAGTATGTTTACCACGGCGAAGGGAGAGATCCGATTATGATGACAGTACATGAGGTTTCAGAACTGACGGGAGTGAGTATACGCGCTCTCCACATTTACGACCGGATGGGACTTCTTCCGGCTTCGCAGAAGACAGAATCGGGGTACAGGCTGTATGACGATGCGGCACTGGAAAGACTGCAGCAGGTTCTGCTTTTCCGCGAACTGGATTTTCCGCTGAAGGACATCCGGAAGATCATCGACAGCCCGGTTTTTGACCGGAACAAGGCGCTGGAACAGCAGATTGAACTTCTGAAGATGAAAAAGGAGCACATCGAGAATCTGATTGATCTTGCCCGTGGAATACAACTGAGAGGAGTTAAGCACATGAACTTTGACGCATTCGATACGAAAAAACTTGATGAGTATGCCAGACAGGCCAAAGAGTCCTGGGGCAATACTCCGGAATGGAAGGAGTATGAGCAGAAATCTGCAGGAAGGACTGCCGAAGACAACCGGAATCTCGCTGCCCGGATGATGGCAATCTTTACCGAGATGGGACAGATCAGGGATCAGGACCCTGCGGGAGAAAAGGCACAGCAGCTGGTTAAGAAGCTGCAGGACTTCATTACAGAGAACATGTATACCTGCTCGGATCAGATCCTGTCTGACCTTGGAAAGGCATATGCCGGCGGCGGATCGATGAATGATAACATCGACAAGGCAGGCGGAGAGGGCACGGGAGAATTTGCCCACCACGCGATCGAAGCCTATGTACAGGGCAGAAAGTAAAAGGGCAGCAGAACAGCCTGACAGGAACAGATATCAGGGGAAGCAATAAGAAAGGCGGCCGCAGCATCTGTATTTACAACAGAAGCTGCGGCCGCCGGATATTATCTGCTGCCGGATTTACCTGAACTTGACTGCTGTTCCGTAGGCCATGACCTCCGCCGCGCTCTGCATAATGGAAGAGGAGGCATAGCGGATGCAGACAATGGCGTCGGCTCCGAGCTGCTCGGCCTCTTCGACCATTCTCTTGGTGGCAAGCGCCCGGGCATCGTTCATCATCTCATTGTATTTGGTAAGCTCTCCGCCGACCAGGGTCTTCAGGCTTGCGCCGATATCCCTTGCGACGTTTACGGTCTGGATCGTGCTTCCTTTCACCATGCCCAGCATCTCCAGTTCTTTCCCGGTTATGGTTTCAGTAGTTACTAAGATCATCATTTTCCCCTTTCCGGATCTCAGCGATCCTTGCCTTCATTATATGGATCATCCCGACCGCCATCGCGATCATAAGTCCCCCGTAGCCGATACGGATCACGACAGGGAACTCTCTGACAAAAATGTACATCGCCGCCAGAGCGGCAAACATCAGTGTAAACAGGACACCGATAACAACAGTGGCAGTTATCTGCTTATTGTGCTTTTCATTCATCAGATCACTCTTCCTTTCGGAAAGCATTCTTTCTAACGGATATTATAAGCTGTTTCTCAGCTTACTTACTACCGATTCCGTGCGATTTATCGCGTCCGCGATTTTCCTTCTCGCGTCATTGATTTTCGACTGGACAAGGATATCCGCAAGGAACCCGTCCCAGAAGAAATCCGCGAAGGTAAGGAAGTCGCCGATCCGGATGTCCAGTCCCTGCAGGTCTTGGATGTCCTGCAGCTCATTCTGAAAATAAGCCATATCCCTCCTTGCGGCGTCCACATACCGGGAAGCGTCGCTGACCTTGGAGTGCTTGATCAGTCCTGTGATCAGGTTCCCGCCGAACATATCAAGAATGCCCCAGCCCCTGGCGCTGTCCAGCGAGCTCTGCGCCGCCCGCATACTCGAAAGAGCCCTTTCCCCGGCAGCGATCGCCTCGCGGATTTCCTTGTTTCTGTCATATCCGTTGTATGAATTGTTGTAAACATTGTATCCGGTCATCTCAATCCTCCCTGTCTATATCCTAAAGTTATACATCCCTTCTGCTTCCTGTCGCATAAATCATCATCACAATTATAAGAATAGTCATCAGATACATACCATTAACCTCCCATTAGAATTCTGTTATATTTTCACTCTTCCAGTTCGCTCTTCGGTGTGATTACCGGTTTTCCATTCTCGTCGAGCAGGACCGTAAGGCCGCCGCTGTAACCGGATGTATGGAAGAGGTAATTTACACCGGTCTTGAGATCCACCCAGATCTCTGTCGTTGTCAATGCGCCCTGTCCGTAAATCTTTTTGAAACGTGTTTTCATGTCTTCCTCCTTTTGGAATCCCGCGGTATAGAAAAAGACTTTTACCGCGAATGTGTCGCGATAAAAGTCTTGCAATTTCACTCGATACGGGAACTTTCAGTTCCGGCTGACGGTTTCAAGCTGCGGATCAGATCCGCTTTGCTACTCCCTTTTATCTTGTTGAGGATATCCTATGATATTGTTAATTAATTGTCAATATCCGGAAAATTAAAACTTCATTAATTCCGCGACGATTCTGCCATTATAATGAAAAGGAAAAGCTTAACCGCGAAGCAAAGGAGGGATAAGCCATGGCAGAGGGCAGAAAGCTTCGGATTCTGTTCATCGGGAACAGTCACACCTATTACAATGACATGCCGGTGATGGTCCGGCGAAGGTTCATCGAAGAAGACGGTCTTGACTGCGAGGTCACTATGCTGGCGCACGGAGGCTGGTTTCTGGCACAGCATGTGGAAGAGCCGGATGTGAGATTTAACATACTATACGGAAACTACGACTATGTGGTCCTGCAGGAGCACGCGCATCCCTTCGGACCGGAGGAGAAGTTCTTTTCAGCGGTAAGGAAACTGACAGACTGGATCCGGCAGGCCGGCAGCACGCCGGTGATCTATATGACATGGGCGAAAAAGGACGAGCCTGAAAAGCAGCAGCGCATGACGGATGCCCACAGGAAAATCGCGCTGGAGACGGGAGCTCTTCTGGCTCCTGTCGGGGAGAACTGGTGGCTGTACAAAGAAAGCCGGCCGGAGCTTGAGATGTATAACGCAGACGGGGCGCACGCGTCGGAGGCGGGGTCGGAATTTGCCGCAAAGTATATCTGGGCAGCGATCCACAAAGACCTGTACGGAGACCTGCACAGGCCATGAACTATTTCTGGACACATCAATATGACCTTCCTCCGGGATCCGGATACGCACATGGAAGCGCGGCGCATCTCTTAAGCATTGCACTGGTTGCCGCCGCCGTAGTGGCATGTCTTTGCAGGACTGCAGGGGTAAGAAAGAGGATGGTACGGATTATCCCGCCCCTTCTTCTTGTAATGGAGATCTTCAAGGATCTGTATCTGGTACGGACAGGATATTTCGGAGTCGGATACCTGCCTCTGCATCTGTGCAGTATGGGGATACCCGTCTTTTTGCTGGCTGTCTACGGGGGAAGGGCAAGGGCCTTCTTTACGGAGATCGCGATGATCCTGATCCTGCCGGGCAGTATCTTTGCGATCCTCTTTCCCGACTGGAACATGTATCCCGTATGGAATTTCATGAACTTGTACAGCTGGGTCTGGCACGGCCTGCTCGTACTCTTCCCGCTTCTTATCAGAAGCGGCTGGAAATCCGACATCCGGAATCTGTGGAAGCCACTGGTTTTTCTTGCGGCTGTGGTTCCGCCGGTCTACCTGTTCGACCGGAGGTATGACTGCAATTACCTGTTTATCAACTGGCCCCCGGAGGGGACGCCGCTGGAGTGGCTGGCGGGCTTTATGGGAGTCCCGGGGTATCTTGCCGGCTATGCTGTGCTGGTACTGGCAGTTATCGCGACTGCATATTTCATTTATTACCTGATCGATCCGGCCGGCAGGAACCGGTCGCAGGGAAACGAATAAAACACAGCAACAGATAAAACAAATCAACAGAACAGCAGGACAAAGGAGCCTCAGTATGGCGATCAGACTATGGCCGACAAAGGACATCAGGGTAAGGAAGGTGCGTATCGGACGAATTCCCGCGCTGATATTGATGCCGCAGGAAAAAAGAGACAATGTCCCCGAAGTTCTCTGGATGCATGGCGGCGGATATATGACAGGGATGAAGGAGATGGCCTATATGACCCGGGCGCTGGATCTTGTGCGCAGCCACGGCGCGGTTGTGCTCTCGCCAGGCTACCGGCTCTCCTTCATGGCGCCTTATCCGGCGGCAATCGAGGACTGCTACCAGGCGCTGCTGTATCTGAAGGAACATGCAGAAGAGCTGGGAATCCGGGACGACCAGATCATGGTCGGAGGAGAGAGCGCCGGCGGCGGGCTGACCGCCGCACTGTGCATGATGGCAAGGGACAAAGGGGAGGTAAATATCGCCTTCCAGATGCCCCTCTATCCTATGATCGACAATCTGGATACCGAGTCATCCCGGGACAATCACGGCAGGATCTGGAATACAAGAAAAAACCACATGGCATGGCGGATGTACCTGCGAAAGGACGCGAAAAGCATGGTGTCCGCCTACGCCGCCCCGGCAAGGCAGACGGACTACGCCTGCCTGCCGCCGGCCTATACCTTTGTAGGCGATGGGGAGCCTTTCTATGCGGAGACACTCTCATATGTCGAAAACCTCCAAAAGGCGGGAGTCCCCGCGAAGGTGGACGTTTATCACTCAGACATGCATGCCTTCGACATGATGAAGCCGGAGGAGGAAACAAGCAGACGGGCGATTGCCCGGTTCAATGAAGAATTCGCCTATGCCGCGGAGCACTGTTTTGCCCCGCAGCAGAAGAGATGAAAAATGATGAGGCCGCGGCAGGAGCTTACTGCCCGGCCTTATGCTGTATGCTGTTGTCTTCATCCAGGGTTGTGATGCTGTCCGGATAGTCGATGGTATCCTTCTTCGTCAGAGTCACATTCCGGATGGTCAGATTTTCCACAGCCTGCTCGTCGCAGTCTGTGTCAAAGGCGGTTATGTCGAGGTCCTCGAGCGTGATGCCGCAAAGGTGATAATGCTCCTCGTCCGCCTTCACATTGAAATATGTGTCGCACTCAAAACGGCAGCCGCGGATGGTGATGCCGTTTACCTGCGAGACGGGCAGGTCCGTTCGTCCCTTCAGGTCAAAGAACTGCGACCAGGGATTGATGTTCAGGAAGTTCGCGGATTTGCCGGTGATATTTTCCACAAGCACATGCTCGTAGCACTGCGGCGTATCGGGGCGGAGCTTGAGCCAGAGGAAGTTATAGCCGGTGCTTACATGGATGTTCCGCAGGATAATATTGCGGCTGTGCACATTCTCCGAGCCGAAGGTAAGGCACCCGTGGCAGAAGCCATATTCGCAGTCATCAATTATGATGCGTTCATTGGAGCCGTTCTCGGGCGCGGTGTCGGCCCACGGGCCCTTGCCGCCCTTTAAGGCGACAGCGTCGTCGTTGACGGCCATATAACAGTTCTTTATGAGAACGTCCGTGCAGGCATCGATGTCAATCGCATCGGTGCTGGGCCCGCCGACCGGCTCGTGGGGCGAGAGCATGCTGCAGCCGAGGTATTTCACGCGGCTGCATTTGTATATATGGGTGGTCCAGAAGGCGGAGTTGCGGAAGGTCACACCGGCCAGCGTAAGGTTGGTGCAGTTTGCCGCATAGAAAAGGCGCGGGCGCTGCTCCTCCTTGTTGGTGCACTGGGAATTCCAGGCCCGGCGCAGCCAGAAGGCCTTCCAGAAGCGAAGACCGTTTCCGTCGATGGCGCCTTCTCCTGTTACGGAAAAGCCATCGAGCCCGATCACGTTGATCAAAGCCGGGAAATAGATACAGGATTCGCCCTCGATACGGGTTTCGCACAGCGGATAATCCGTGATGTCGTCACTCCCCTCAAGGATCCCGTTCTTTTCGATCTCAAGACTGACCCCATGCTTAAAATACAGAGCGCCGGAGCGGAAGGTCCCGCCGGTGACGACGAGGGTCCCGCCGCCCGCTTCGCTGATCTTATCGATCAGCGCCTGAATTGCTGCTGTCTGCACACTGCCGTCCGGCAGAATGCCGTGCTCCTGCAGAATATAGCGCCTTTCGGGATCGGTTTCCTTCGGAACGGTGTAGTCCAGGAACCACGGATCGACGGCAGTCCCGTCCGGGAAATGTGTCAGCTGATCTGTACCTTGCATCAGCCCGTCTCCTTTCAAAATCAGCCGGCAGGAACGCCGGAGGCTTTCCGAAGTCAGCCGTTCTTTCTGGCCTCGAGATAATCGTTGAGCTCGCTGTTAAGGATATCGGTGATGAACATATGCCCGGGGGCGTGGGTGATGACAATCGGAGGCTTCGCGTTCTCGACAGCCGCCTGGGGAGTTACGCCGCACGGCCAGAATACGCAGACCTCGCCGGGATAGATATCGACCGCCTCGCCGTAATCCGGCTTCATCGGATCTGCGACGCCGACCTCGGCGGGATCTCCCATGCAGACAGGAGCGCCGTGGACGTTCGGCATTTTTACGGTGATATCATAGGCCTTTTTGGCGTTTTCCGGCGTCATCGGGCGCATGGAGCAGACCATCGGGCCGTAGAACGGGCCGGCCTTCTTCGTCTGGATGTTGGTCTTGAACATGGGAACGTTGCGTCCCTGCGTGATATGGCGCACATCGATTCCGGCCTTGATCAGTGCCTCTTCAAAGGAGAAGGAGCAGCCGATCAGGAATCCGACATAGCCTTCCTTCCAGTATTCGGACGCGTCGGTGAGCTCTTTGGTGAACACGCCGTTTTCATAGACACGGTATCTGGGAATATCCGTGCAGATATTGGCGCCCTCGCCCATCGCGTGCGTGATGGGGGTGTCGCGGACAATTTCGAGGATCGGGCAGGGGAACGGATTGAGTCTGGCGTACTCCTCAAAGTCCGCCGCGTATTCCGGCGGCAGAATCACCAGATTTGCCTGGGCATAACCGCTGCACATTCCGGAGGTCGGAAAATCGATCTCTCCCTTGCGGATCAGTTCACGTACTTCTGACGGTTTCATGTTGATGTAGGGGGTAATGTCAAAGGCCATATTGTTTCCTCCAATCGTGTAAAACAACAAATACTTTAATATTCTACCATACTTCATTTTTACTTTCAGAAAGGCCGATGCTACAATAGTCCGGATGCATAATTATAAAAATATACAGTAAGGCGCGGAGGAAAATATGCGCACGGTAAGTCAGGCATTTTATAAATCTGTCCCGGTACTGGCCGGCTATGTCGTTCTGGGGACCGGCTTTGGTATCCTGATGCAGAATGCCGGCTACGGAGTGCTCTGGACTGCAGCCATGAGTATCTTTATTTTTGCCGGATCCATGCAGTATGTCGGCGTGGGGCTCCTTGCCGGCGGGGCATCGGTCATCACCACTGTCATCACAACGATCATGGTCAACGCGAGACACCTTTTCTACAGCATTTCCATGGTCAATCAGTATAAGAACACGGGAAAATATAAGCCGTACCTGATTTTTGCGCTGACGGATGAGACCTATTCGCTCCTCTGCGGAGGGGATGTGCCGGAGGGTGCGGACCCGGATCTCTACCGGTTTCTTGTTTCCCTTTTTAATCAGTGCTACTGGGTGACCGGCAGTATTCTCGGGAGCCTTCTGGGAGCAGTGCTGCCGTTTTCCACGACGGGCATCGAGTTTTCGATGACCGCGCTTTTTATTGCCGCCTTTACGGAGCAGTGGCTGACGACAAAGGATCACATTCCCGCGCTTACAGGCCTTCTGTCCACGCTCGTCTGCCTTGTCCTGTTCGGGAGGGAAAACTTCCTTATCCCTGCCATGCTGCTGATCACGCTGGTTCTGACGCTCCTTCGGAGCCGTGAGGAGGGAGCCGTATGAAATCTGTGATACTGATCGCGGCCATGTCCGTCACGACGATCCTGTTAAGAGGCCTGCCATTTATTGTGTTCCGGAGCAAGACGCCGAAATACATTGCGTACCTGGGGCGGGTGCTGCCGCCGGCGATCATCGGAATGCTGGTAATTTACTGCCTTAAGGATGTCACGCTTACCGCCCGCCCGTTCGGGCTTCCGGAGCTGATCGCGGGCGCCTGTGTCGTGCTCGTCCAGATATGGAAGCGGAGCTCTCTTGTCAGCATTCTGTCAGGGACGGTAATCTATATGGTGCTGGTGCAGGCTGTGTTCTGAAAGGGCTGCCGCCGGGGAAGACAGAAGGGCGGTGCACCTGTGCCTGTCATGGAGGGACAACTATGTTTGACAAACGACTGATGGAGATGTGTCCGGAGAGTAGAAAATACATCGCGGGCAATATCATCCTGCAGTTTCTGGAGCTGTGCTGCAATGTGGTCATGATCCGGCAGATTGCGCGCCTTGTCCGGAAGCTGTATGAAAAGACGCTGGGGCCGGGTGGACTTGCCGCGGCGCTTTTTATTATTGCGCTGACGGTGGCGCTGCGCTTTTTTACGACGAGGTACGCGGCGAGGATGAGCTATCTTGCATCCCGCATGGTCAAGCGTGTCATGAGGGAGAAGATTTACGAAAAGCTCCTTCGCCTCGGCAGCTCGTACCGGGAGCATGTCCTTACGGCGGAGCTTGTGCAGGAGGCCGTCGAGGGCGTAGAGCAGCTTGAGACTTTATCATTTCACTGAAGGGAAAACTAATCCCGGTGGAAGTAAAGAGCAGCGAGTATGTCACGGCAGCCAGCCTGAATGAATATGTCGCACGGTTTAGTCCTGTATACGCTATTCGGATTTCCGAGAAGAATTTCGGCTTCGAGAATAATATCAAATCTGTTCCGCTGTACGCTGTTTTCTGTATCTGTGACAGATGAACAATTAAGGATTCCCCGGGTGACCGCCATTTTTGGCCGCCTTCAGAGAATCCTTTTTTTGTAAATCTGTCAGTGTGTTGCGGCGCATACCGCCTCCGGACTGCCTGCCGCCTCCGAACTGCATGCCGCCGGCCGCGTCGGAACTGCCTGCCGATACGGCGACAGATTCCAGCGTCAGCTCAGCAGTGCTTTCACCATAGACAATCGTGCAGATTTCACCGACGGACAGATCCGGCGAGCTGAAGGATACCGCCGAGTAGCTGCATTCAGGTGTATAGGAAAGCACCTCCGTGCCTGCCGCATCCAGCACACCAAACTGTGTGCCTGCAGACACGAGAGAATCAAAGGTATAAACGACGCAGCACTGTGTGCTCTCAGAGCTGAATTCTTCGAGCATGCCCGACCCGCCGAAGGCGAGGATCGTGCCGCCTGTGACGACGCACTCGCCGCCGCTCTCACTGCCGTAGTCGATGGCACAGTTGCTGCTACTGCCGGACAGGCTGATGCGGACGGTACCGCCTTCTATATAGATGCTCCCGTTGGAATCAAGTCCGTCCGCATCCTGTCCGTTTTCATTGATGATGGTCACTGTACCGCCGCTGATGCGGATATAGGTTTCTTCGGCAGTGGCAGCGGTTTCCGTGCTGCTATCCATATCCTCGGGAGGCAGCGGCATGTCCGTGCTGCTATCCATACCCTCGGGAGGCAGCGGCCGGTCGGTGCTGTTTTCCATGTCCTCCGGGATTTCCGGAGGCTGGTTTTCTGTATCCTGCGCGGTGCCGGAAAATCCGCCATCGGAGTCGCTCATACCTTCGCGGCCGCCAAAGCCGCCTCTGCCTCCGAAAGCACCTTTACCGCCTCCGAAGCCTCTCATGCCGCCTCCAAAGCCGCCTCCGAAGCCGGATGCCGTTCCGCCGTTTGCGTTAAATCCGTCGTCGGTGGGATATACTGTAATGTCGCCGCCGGCGATGTCGATGGTGAGCGCTTCGAGTCCTTCATAGCAGGAGGCCAGAAGGATGGTTCCGCTCTCAACATAGAGCTCATTGTCGCTGTGAATGCCGTCGTCGCCGGCATCGATCGTAAGGCCTGCCCCGGCAAAGCGGAAGCTGTCATTTACGTGGACACCGTCCTGGGGCGCGGTGATGGTGATATTGCCGCCGGTGATCACGAGGGAATCGTTCACATCGATTCCGTGCTTATATTCTGCCGTAATCGAAAGGCTGCCGCTTCCGTTGATGGTCAGGTCGTCGTGGGAGAAAATAACTCCGCCGGTGTTGTCGGCAAGTGCTTCCTCGGAATAGGTTTCCCCGCTGGCAAAGGAGTTCTCCGTGCCGTCTCCAAGTGTCAGGAACACTTTGTCGGCCTGATCGATCCGCAGGCACGCGTCATCGGAGCAGTTGATATTTACCCCGTCCAGCCTGATCCAGATCTTGGAGGAGCTGTAGGCGTCCACGACGATGCTCCCGTCATCCAGAGATCCGGTCAGTACGTACCATCCGCCTGCGGATATCACAAGGTCGCCGTCCAGGAAATAGGCGCCGTTTCCGTCAATTTTCCCGCCGCTTCCGTCAAGGGTGATATAGGTAGTGTATGCATTGTCTGCCCAGGTTCCGCTTAAGTCGTTTACGGTAAAGTATTCGGTGCCGCTGTACGATTCCGCGTCTTCATTTGCGATGACCTGAATTCCCAGCCGTTCTCCGTTCATGAAAACCACGGTCAGAAGGAGCGTCAGCACGAGCACGACAATACAGATTCTGTCGATATTTCTGTGCGTTGACAAAGGACTTCCTCCTTAACCCATGTAATCACCGTTATAGCTGACAAGAACGACATTCTGAACGCCCGGAATGTCCGCCAGGTCGTTGACAAAGTCGGTGCCCTCGTCCTTAAGACGGACCTCGATATTCAGCTCTATGTTTCCCTTGCGGACGGTCTTGCTCTTTACGGTGCATTTTTTCGTGTTCTGCTTAAGGAAGTCCGAAGCGTCCTTTTCGCTTTCGCTGTCATCACAGGAGAGGACGACAATATAGGGGTTGGAGCTGTCCTTGCGGTTGGCGAAGATAATCAGGATGATGCCGATGATGACACTGCCGAAGACGGCAAGCGGGATCATGCCGGCTGCCAGCACAATTCCGACGGCGATCGACCAGAAGAGGAAGGCAATATCCATCGGCTCCTTGATTGCGGTACGGAAGCGGACGATAGACAGCGCGCCGACCATACCGAGAGACAGGACGACATTGCTGGTGACTGCCAGGATAACAAGGGTTGTGATCAGCGTCAGTGCGATCAGTGTAACGCCGAAGGAGGAGGAGTACATCACGCCGGCGTAGGTCTTTTTATAGACAAAAAAGATGAATAGACCGACGCCGAAGGCAAGGACCATGGCGAGCGCCATGTCCAGAAGGCTGACACTGGTTACGTTTGCAAGAAAGCTTGATTTGAAAATATCTGTGAAGGACATTGTTTTTCTCCTTTTTCTGTTTAATATTGTTCAGCCGTAAACACGGCACTATGCATACTTTGAAAATGAACCGACACGCCTGTCGGGAACTGATACGGCGTCCCGGATAATGGAAGGCAGGAACTCGTCCCACTTGACCTCGAGAAGGATCGGGGCGTCCCCTGCCGGGATGGTTAAGGCTTCCGGGTTTAAAAGGTCCGTGCAGTCCAGACCCGTACGGATATCGTAGTCCAGGGTTACGCGGACATTCCCGGGACGGAATATGAAGGGCTCCCGCGTGTAATCCACGATTGTCTTTGGACGCATTCCCTGATATCGCATCTTGCAGTAGAGCTCCTGTACCAGGGGCCGGCCGGCAAAAAGCATCCAGTCGATATCGCCGTCCACGATTTTCTGCGCTTCTTCTGCCGTCAGATTTGCGGAATACTTTGTCCCAAGGCCGTTCCGCTTGCTTTTTTTCTCCAGGTGGATCACGGAGGAGTCGCAGTTGTAGAGGCGGATCCGGAACTTTTCCCGCATATTGACGCCGTCGATTTTTTCCCTGAGCGCCTTGTCGTCCGAATTGTCAAAATAAAGGCTCCGGATCAGGTATCTTCCGTCAACCGCGTGCGGATCGCTCTCCATCACGGCCCGAAGGCGCTGCCGCAGGACCAGGAGGTCTGCGTAATTCAGGACATGTTTCCATTCATGCCGATAATGTATTTCCAAGGAATCAGCTCCTTTCTTTCGTTTCTGCCATGCAGGCGCCGCGGCCGCTCTACGGTTTCATCACACAGAAAAAACCTCCCTGCAGCCGACCGGCATATTGTAGGGAGGTTAGATTGAAAAAAGATTGAAGTTTTTTAAGATTTCAGTTTTGGAGGGGAAGCGTAACCGTGAAGATGATTTTGCCGTTTTCACAGGCGGCGCTTATGGTTCCGCCGTGGTTTTCCGAAACGGCCTTTGCTATGGAAAGCCCGAGACCGTAATGTTTTCCCTCGCTGCTCCTTGCTTCGTCGGCCTGGTAAAACCGGTCGAAAAGGTGCTCGAGAGTCTCCTTCGGCAGCTCTTCCGAATCGTTGACCGTGCGAAGGCAGGCCGTGCGGCCGCTGCGGCAAAGCTCAAGCAGTATATCGCTTCCTGCCGAGTGCCGTACGGCGTTGTCCAGGAGAATGGACACAAGCTGGGTCAGCTGGGAGGGATTGCCGGCAAGGCAGATACCGTCCTCGACCGAGGTGCGGAGCGTTTTCCCGCTTTCGAAGGCAACGCTCTCAAAGGCGAGCGCCTCGCCGGTGACAAGACGGGAGAAGTCGGTGTTTTCCATTTCCGCTGGGGCATTTGCGTTTTCAGCGCGGGAAAGGTCCAGGAGCTGTTTTACAAGGCCTCCCATGCGGTCGTTTTCATATTGGATATTCATCAGCCATTCATTGCGGCCGATTTCACGGGAGAGCATCTCCGCGTTTGTGCCGATCACCGCCACGGGCGTTTTCAGTTCATGGCTTGCGTCCGATATAAAGCGCTTCTGCTGACGGTCGTTTTCCTCGAGCGGCTGTATGATGCGGTTCGCGAGAAAACGGGAGACGAAAAAGAGAATTACAAGGGCGATGCTTCCAACGATCAGTATATTGCGCAGCAGGGTCCGAAGACTGCTCTCCGATACTGTGTTATCGATAAATGCGACCAGCGTAAAGTCGTCTTTTCGGACAACCGAGTAGGTAAGGTTCCCGCTCCTTCCGGATTGTTTTGTGCCGGAAAGGAGCTTCTTTGCGAGCGAGGTCAGCTCCTCTTCGCTGTATATATCCCTTCCCCCGAGGTCCACGGAAAGAACGGAGCCGTCGTCCGAGAAGGCAACCGCATAGAAGGTCGAGAGCCGGAAATCGGGGCGTTCGTCGATCGGGGGCTCTGTCATTTCAGGGGGGACGGGGGTCCGCTCCTGCGGCCTGCGGTCCGGAGAGTACATCTCGACATAGCGCTCCAGCATATGCTGGTTTTTCTGGCGGACGTCGCGAAAGCTCGCAGCCAGAATTACCGCGAGGGTGACGGCGAACAGAAGGATCAGCGATCCCATGATCGAGAGGATGATCTTTTTTCTGGAACGGTTAAACATCTTGATACCTCAGTTCGTAGCCAAGTCCCCTCACCGCCTTGATTTCAACCGCGGAGCCCACAAAAGTCAGCTTTTTGCGGGTAAAGGACATGTAGACCTCCACGTTGTTGTACTCCGCTTCGTTCTCATAGCCCCAGATCTTCAGGGCGAGCTGCTCCCTTGTCATGATCTGGCCCCGGTTGCTGAACATGTACTCAAGGATGCGCAGCTCCTTCTCGCCGAGCCGTACGCTCTGTCCGTTTGCCGTGCAGGTAAGCTCCGCTGCAGCGGTATCCAGCGAAAGGTCGCCGTATTGAAGGCGCTCGTCCGTAAAGCTCATGTTCCTGCGGCCGAGAGCCCGCAGTCTTGCCAGGAGCTCCTTTGTCTGAAAGGGCTTTGTCAGATAATCATCCGCGCCGCTGTCAAGGCCCGTAACCTTGTCATCCAGCTGGCTTTTTGCCGTCAGCATCAGGATCGGCGTGCGGATGCCCTGAGCCCTCGCGCGCCTTGCGACATCAAAACCGTTCATCCCCGGCATCATCACATCGAGGATGGCAATGTCGTATAAGCCGCTCTCCAGCGCGGAAAGCGCAAGAGTGCCGTCCGCCGCATGGTCGACGTCATATTTTTCCTGCTTCAGCAGGACCATAAGAGCCGCCGCCATTCTTTGTTCATCTTCAGCTAAAAGGATCCGCATAATTTCACCGCCTGTTCCGGAACCGCTGGAACTTGAAAGCTTTCATGTGTAAAATAATGCCATCAATAATCCAGATTGTAAAATGGGAGGCAGAGACAAATCATGGAAAAATATCATCAGGAAAACAGTTCGGATATCAATCTCGAGGACTATCTGAGTGCTTATGAGGGAAAACAGGCGACGGTCAGGGATCTTATTTATGACAGAAACCGGAAAACAGAATCCTTAAACGGACTATGGCACTATGCGGTGGATCAGTATGACACCTGCATCCGCCAGCACTGGTTTGAGGAGGTACATTTCGACGCGAAGGGCAACACCGCTCCGGTCGATTACTCCTTTGACGAGTGGCCGGTGATGCAGCTCCCCTGCTGCTGGAACACGGAGGACGAAAAGTATCTTCTTTACGACGGCAGTATGATTTTTACCCGGCGCTTCAGGTATCAGGCGCTGGCAGGTGAGCGCGTGTTCTTAAAGCTCGGCGGCGTCAATTATATCTGCCGCGTATTCCTGAACAAAGAATATCTCGGAATGCACAGGGGCGGCTCCACACCGGCGTATTTTGAACTGACAGGTTTCCTGCAGGACGAGAACCGGATCATCATCCAGGCGGACAGCACAAGGCGCCCCGAGCAGGTGCCCACAGAGAATACGGACTGGTTCAATTACGGCGGTGTCTACCGTGACATCGAGCTGATCCGCGTGCCGCAGACCTTTATCAAGAGATTCCAGGCAGCGCTTGTTCCGGACACGCAGATGAACAAGGTCCGCGTGCAGGTTAGAATTGAGGGTGCGGTTTCAGAAGGCGCATCCGCAGCTTTCAGAATCTCTGAGCTGGGTATTGAGGAGGCGATCCCGGTAAGCGCAAAGGACGGGAGCGGCAGTATTATCGTAAAACTCCCGGAGGACAAGGTCCGCCTGTGGTCACCGGAGGATCCGTACCTGTACCACATGGAGCTTTCGTTCGGGGAGGATACGGTCACCGATGAAGTCGGACTTCGCGAAATCCGCGTCGAGGGCAGGGACATTCTCCTGAACGGAAAGAAGATTTTCCTTCGAGGCATCAGCTGCCACGAGGAGAGTGTGGAGAACGGAAAGGGCCTTACGGACGAGGAGCGCCTTGAGAACATCCGGATCGCGAAAGAGCTCGGCTGCAACTTCATGCGTGTCGCGCACTATCCGCACAACGAGAGAATGGCACAGCTGGCCGACCGCGAGGGTATCCTTCTGTGGGAGGAGATTCCGGTTTACTGGGCGATCCGCTTCAGGAGAGAGGCGACGTATCAGGATGCGGAGAATCAGCTGCGCGAGATGATCGCAAGAGACTACAACCGCGCGAGCGTGATCATCTGGTCGGTCGGCAATGAGAACGCGGACTCCGACGAGCGCCTTGCCTTTATGAAGAGCCTCGCGGAAAGAGCCCGCAGGGACGACCCGACGAGAATGGTCTCTGCGGCCTGCCTTGTCAGCTTCCGGGAAATGGCGATTGCGGACCGTCTTGCCGAATATCTCGATATCATCGGTCTCAACGAGTATATGGGCTGGTACACACCGGACTTTGGCATGCTGACAAAGCTCTTTGAGAACAGCAATCCCCAAAAGCCCGTTATCGTCACAGAGTTCGGAGCGGACGCGCTGCCGCACCACCGCGGATCGGTTCAGGACAAGGGAACCGAGGACTGCCAGCGCTATGTCTTCGAGAAGCAGATTGAGACGCTTCGCACTATCGATTACGTCAAGGGTATGACCCCGTGGATCCTCTACGATTTCCGCTGCCCGAGGCGCACCAGCATCATCCAGGGCTACTATAACAGGAAGGGGCTTCTGTCCCCGGACAAGAAGTACCGCAAGCCCGCCTTCTACGTGCTGCAGAAGTTCTACCGCGAGCTGGCGGAGAGTTGGAAATAAGGAAAATAAGGGCCGGTCCTGCGGGGCCGGCCTCGTGCTGTGTGCCCTGTGAGCACAGGCGATTACAGGATCTTAAGCGGATTCCAGCGGAGGTAATCGCCGGAAACCAGGTGATAAGTCCTTCCGCGGTATTCGCCGTGGATGCTGTCGTTAAAACGGCTCTCGCCGTGACAGTGAGCGTAGATCACCTGCTCTGCGCCGTATTCCTCTGCCATATCGGTAAAGCCGCTGCGCTTTTCCAGAATGTCTGTGGGCGGGTAGTGCAGGAACATGATGAATTTGTTAAACCCGTCCGCCTTTGCGAGTTCAAACGACTTGCGGAGCCGGACGAGTTCTCTTTCCACCAGCTTTTTTGCGTGGAGCTGCGCCTCCTCATCCCAGCCGACAATCCTTCCGCGGCGGTCCAGCCAGAACGGCCCCTCGAAGGTAAAGCCCTTCGTCCCTACAAGAGCATAATCCTGATAAACCTCATAGCTGTCCTGAAGGAAGGTAAGGCGCGGCCGGTACAGTTCATTTAACTGCCCGGTCTTTTTGGCGTCCCAGAACATGTCATGGTTTCCCCTCGTCAGGATCTTTCGCCCGGGAAGGTCGCTGATATACTGCAGATCCAGTTCGCACTCGTCAAGGTTTTTGCCCCAGCTGTGGTCGCCGACAAGGACGAGGGTATCCTCATCCGTTATCAGCTTTTCGCAGTTTTTCCGGAACTTTTCCTCATGGTTTTTCCATACTTTTGAATGGAGCTGTCCCGGCGCCTTCAGTACGGACTGATAATGCAGATGCAGGTCGCCGATTGCGTACAGGCTCATTTGGATTCTTCCCCCTTTTTCGCGTTAAAGATATGTTATCATAAGAAGGCCTGCCGATGACCGGCCGGGCTGCAGAAAACTTAAGTGACAGCTATGGGGGTAAAAATGAAGAAAACAAGACTGACAGAGGGATGGAAGGTTTACAGGGATAAGGACGCTTTCTCACTGGTCTATGCCCTTCCGGAGGATGCTCCGGAGGTCCGGCTTCCGTACGACGCGATGTGGCACGAGGAACAGCGCAAGGAGGCTGTGAGCGCCGGGCGGACAAGCTATCTCGACGGAGGGGTCTATCACTATTATAAAGAACTGTTCTTTCCGGCCTCGGCGCGGGGGGAGAAGATCCTGCTGCGCTTCGACGGTATTTTCACAAAATCCTATGTATACCTGAACGGTTCGCAGGTCGGGCAGGGTGATTTCGGCTATGTCGGGTATGACTGCGACATCACGGATTTTATCCGTTACGACAGCGTCAATACGCTTCTTGTCGTGGCAAAGACCCCGCCGCTCTCAAGCCGCTGGTACAGCGGCGGAGGCATCTGTAAGGATGTCTGGCTCCTGGAGGGAAGAGGCGCGTATATTCAGCCCGGTTCCTTCTATATGGATACGCTCGAGGTTACGGAGGACGGCATCCTCGTAAACCTGAAGGCGGATATTATGAATACGCTCCCGTATCCTCTGGACGTTAAGGTGCGGCTTATGGTTTCGGAGCCCGCTTCGGAAGATCCGGAGGGGTGCGGGGCTTCCGGAAAAGCTGCCTTTACAAGAGAATTCTCCCTCCGCCTGTTTTCCGGAAGGGAAAAGAGCCTTGAGCACAGGGTGCTTCTGAAGGGCGTAAAGCCCTGGAGTGAGGAGTCTCCGAACCTCTGTGACTGCAGGCTGGAGATCCTTTGCGATGCAAAGGAAAACAGCGCCGCCGGGGAGGGCTCTCCTGCCGGCGTCTGCGACAGCGAGTGCATCCGGACGGGGTTCCGTGTCCTTTCCTGGGACGCCGCGAGGGGCCTTACCGTGAACGGCAGATCGGTGAAGCTGCGCGGCGGGTGCCTGCATCACGACGAGGGGATTCTTGGCGGGATCAGCACCTTCGACTACGAGTACAGGCGCGTTAAGCGGATGAAGGAGGCGGGCTTTAATGCGATCCGCTCCGCCCATAACCACGCGGCCCCCGCACTTCTTGCAGCCTGTGACGCACTGGGCGTCATGGTCCTGGACGAGGTCTGCGACATGTGGACCAAGATGAAGGGGTACGAGGATTACACGCAGTATTTTGCGGATTCCTGGAAGAGGACCGTCCTTGCCATGGTGCAGGACGACAGGCGCCATCCCTGCGTCGTCGGCTACTCCACGGGGAATGAGATCTCCGACATCTGCACGGACAGGGGAATCGAGACCAGCCTTTCGATCTATCATTATTTTAAGGAACTGGACGGGACCAGGTTTGTCACGAACGGCATCAACGGGGCCTTTGCCGCGGGAGACGGGCTTTTAAAGATCGCTGCCGACATCACCGGAAAGGATGAGTCGGAATTTGCCGACGGGGACGTCAACAAGTTTATGTTCCTTATGGCGACGAAGATGGAGAGCATTGTGCGGCACCCGGTTGTCAGCGGCATCCTGGAGCAGCTTGATCCCTCGATGGACGTCATGGGCTACAACTATATGACCGCCCGCTACGCCCCGGACTCGGCGGAGTATCCCGACAGGCTGATGCTGGGAACAGAGACCTATCCGAAGCAGATCGCAGAGAACTGGAAAAATATCACAGCCATCCCGCAGTGCATCGGTGATTTCACCTGGACCGGCTGGGACTATATGGGAGAGCTCGGCGAGACGCCGGACAACTATCCCGCATGGAATAATGACAGCGGGGATATCGACACCGTCGGCGAAAGAAAGCCGGTTTCCTATTACAGAGAGATCGTGTACGGCTTAAGGACAACGCCTTATATCTGCGTCCGCCCGCCGAAGTCCTTCGGGACACCGAGGCAGTTCGGCCCCTGGAAGTTCACGGACGGCGCCGCATGCTGGACTTTCCCGGAGGATGCATTTACAGAGGAAAATAGCGCGCACCTTCTTGAGGTCGAGGTCTACTCGCCCGCAGAGGAGGTGGAGCTGTTCTTAAACGGCAGGTCCCTTGGAAGGAAGGCCTGCGGGAGCGGCAGTGATTTTTACACGATTTATGAGGTCCCGTACGAGCCGGGAATCCTGGAGGCGGCGAATCTCGGAAAGGGGGCAGACGCCGGTGAGCGCGCTGCCTTAAGTACCGTGGGTGCTCCTGAAAAGCTGGTCATTGAAACGGAATCCGGAAGCCCTCTTAAGGAGAGTGAAGGTCTTATTTTCCTTAACATTCATTTCGAGGATAAGAACTGCGAGAAGGTTCCCGGCAGCGGCCAGGAGCTGACGATCGAATATGAGGGTGCGGAGCTTCTGGGCTTCGGGAGCGCAGGCTCCGGCCACAGGAAGGGCTTTGCGCACAGCGACTGCGTCTTCGACGGAGGCACCGCCCTTGCGATCCTCAGAAAGACGGCAGAGAGCGGCTGCGCGAAGGTCAGCTGCGCCGGGACGGAAATGTCCGCAGAGGCAGTGTTCTGAAAAGAGTGCGGTTAACGCTGCCTGAACTTCCCGCCCCAGGCAGGGCGGGAATGAGAAAAGAGTCTTAAATTAATTATGGAATTTCTTGATGTAGTTGATGAAAACGGAAATCCCACGGGGGAGGTTGTCAGCAGGGAAAAGGCCCACAGAGAGGGCATCCCTCACCGGACCTCCCACGTCTGGATTGTGCGGATAAAAGGCGGCAGGCTCCAGATCCTTCTCCAGAAAAGGAGCGACGACAAGGACTCGTACCCCGGCTGCTATGATATCTCGAGCGCGGGGCACATCCCTGCGGGAGTGGACTTTATCCCCTCGGCGCTGCGGGAGCTGAAAGAAGAGCTTGGCGTTACGGCGAAGGCGCAGGACCTTATTTACTGCGGGCAGCGCCGGATCCGGTTTGAGGAGGAGTTCCACGGCAGGCTGTTCCGGGACAACCAGGTGAGCAATATTTACGTCCTTTTCCTGGATCAGGAGGAGTTTCAGGTCCAGAAGGAGGAGGTCTCTGCCGTCCGGTGGTTTGATTTTGACGAGTGCCTGAGAGCAGTGAGGAATAACGAAATCCCTCACTGCATCCGGGTGGAAGAGCTTTTAGTGGTGCAGGAGGGCGCGGAAAAGGTTTCCGGCGGGGACAAAGATGAGTAAAAGGAAAATAGCCCTCGGGTGGCTGCAGATTATCGCGGGGCTTTTAGTGTTTTCATTCGGCGTTCATCTGACGATCTTCGCCAATATCGGCCTTGCGCCGTGGGACTGCCTTGGCATGGGAATAGCGAAGCACACGCCGCTGAACTACGGAATCGCCATGACGCTGATGTCGGTGGCAATTCTTGGAATCGATCTTCTTATGAAGGAGCGGATCGGGTACGGCACGATCATCGACGCGCTGCTGACCGGGAACTTTGTCCAGATGTTCAACGATCTGAACCCGTTTCCGGAGAACAGCAATGAGGGCGCGGGGATCCTTATCATGGTAACCGGCTTTGTTTTCATGGCGATCGGCATGTGGATCTATATGAGCGCCGGGCAGTGCTGCGGGCCCAGGGACTCGCTCCTCGTGGGACTCGGGAAGAGACTTCGCAGGCTCCCGATCGGCGTTGTTGAGATCCTGCTGTGGGCCGCTGTCCTTACGGTCGGCGTGATCCTCGGCGGGCCTGTCGGGATCGGCACGCTGATCAGCACCTTCGGCGCGGGGATCGTGATGCAGCTTGTCTACAGCCTTGTGAAATTTGAGCCGAGAAACGTCGTCCATAAGGACGTGTTCGCCGCGACCGGGGAACTGATGGGAATGTCGAAATGAGTTTTGAGACGGTGGAATTCGGAAGGCAGGATGCGGACATCCTGCTGGTCCAGATGGTCGATGACCATGACCTTGAGTTTATTGAAAAAGAGGTCTCCCTTATTCGGGAGCTGACGGGCGGCAGAGATTTTTGCCTGAAGGCGGTGAAGGTTAAGAGCTGGAACAAGGACCTTTCCCCGTGGCCTGCGCCCGCGGTGTTCGGAAACGAGGACTTCGGGGACGGGGCAGGGGAAACGCTCTCGTTTCTTCTGGACGAGGTGATCCCGAAGAAGGCGGACGGGACGTCCGGAAATCCCGGCAGTGCAGCAGATATGCAGTGCCCCGGGAGGAGGGTATACCTCGGAGGATATTCCCTTGCGGGACTGTTTGCCCTCTGGGCGGGATATCAGACAGACCGGTTTGACGGCATCGCCGCGGCCTCCCCTTCCGTATGGTTTCCCGGTTTTACACAGTATATGAGAGATAACCGGATGCAGGCAGGGCGGGTTTACCTCAGCCTCGGGGACAGGGAGGAGAGAACAAAGAACCCCGTCATGTCCCGCGTGGGGGAGGCGATCCGCGAGGCGCAGGGCATCCTGGAGAGTAGGAATATCGACTGCGTTCTTGAATGGAACAAAGGAAATCATTTCAAGGATGCAGACCTTCGGACGGCAAAGGCCTTTGCCTGGCTGATGAATAAGGAATAAGGGGAAAAAGCAGTGCACAGGGAAGACGGACCGGAGTCCGGGACAGGTGCCGGAACCGGCGGGGAATTGTTTACCAATGCCCGGATATTTCAGGGAAACAGAGGATTTAGAGAGGGTAGCCTTCTGGTCAAAGGCGGCAGGATCGCGAAGGTGATCCTGCGGGAGCCGGGCGGAAAGGGCGCAATGGATAAGGCCGCGGCGGATAAGGCTGCGAAATCCGGGTTAAGCGGCAAGGATGCCGGAATTCGTACGACCGACCTGCATGGCGCGTATGTCATCCCGGGGCTTGTGGACATCCACACGCACGGGAATTCGGGGTGTGACTTTTCGGACGCGGATCCGGAGGGCCTTCCCGTGATGGGGCGCTATCTGGCATCCCACGGCATAACCTCCTTTGCGCCGACCTCCATGACGCTGCCGTATGGGCAGCTTGAAGAGGCGTTTGCCGCAGCCGCAGAGTATGCAGGGAGCCGGCCGGAGGACTGTGCAAGACTTGCCGGAATCCATATGGAAGGGCCGTATCTTTCCGAAAAGAAAAAGGGAGCGCAGAACGGCGATTTCCTGCGGCTTCCCGATGCACCCGGTTTTTACCGGCTACAGGAGGCGGCAAAGGGCCTGATCCGGATCGTCGATATTGCGCCGGAGCTTGAAGGAGCGGTCTCGTTCATTTGCGAGGTTTCCGGCTCCTGCAGGGTATCCCTCGCCCACACGGACGCTTCCTATGAAGAAGCGGCGGCGGCCTTTGACGCCGGGGCGGCCCATCTGACGCATCTGTTCAACGCGATGCCGCCCATCCACCACCGGGAGCCCGGAGTCATCGGGGCAGCCAGTGAGAGGCAGAGCGTTACGGCGGAGCTTATCTGCGACGGCTTTCACATCCATCCGGCCGTTGTCCGGATGGCGTTTAAACTCTTCCCCGGAAGGCTCTGTCTGATCTCCGATTCAATGCGCTGCTGCGGAATGCCGGAGGGAGAATATGAGCTCGGCGGGCAGCAGGTTTTCGTAAAGGACAGACAGGCAAGGCTCAGGGACGGGACGCTTGCCGGCGCAGCCTTAAATCTGTATGACGATATGGTGAATGCCATCCGGTTCGGCATCCCGGCCGAAGACGCGGTGCTTGCCGCGACGCTCCTTCCTGCCCGGGAGGTCCTGATTGATAAGGAGACGGGGAGTCTTGAGGAGGGAAAGCTTGCGGACTTTCTTGTCTGCGACGGGGAGTGGAACCTTAAAAGGGTATACCTCGGGGGATACCTTCTGAATTCCGGAAATCAGGCTTTGACTCATTCGGGAGCCTCTGGCAGGGCAGGCGCTGATTGATGATTTGACCGCGAAATGATATGATTAGAAAGCTCCAATCGGCAGAGAATTGGAGTTTTTTGATATAGAAGTGCGTCTTTCAGACGTGAGAGTATCATGTGGAGGAAATGAGAATGAAGAAGAGAAGGTATTCCATTGCGGCATTGCTCACCGCTGCATCCCTTGCCCTTGCGGGACTGACCGGATGCACCGCGGTTATCACAGCCCCGATGCCCGGCGCGGAGGCTTCGCCGGCTGCCGGGACGAAGGAAGCTGAAGTGCTCGCTCCCGATGAGGAATATGAAGAGGTATTTGCCCAGTGGAAAGAGGACGCTCCCGCGCTGAACACGCTGGTCGAGTATGTCGAGTCCGTGACAGACGAGTCTTCGCCCGATTACATCCCGCCGGTCGACAGAGTTGCCGTGTTCGATATGGACGGAACACTGATGGGCGAGCTGTATCCGACCTATCTTGAGTACTACATGCTGGCATGGCGGATCCTCAAGGATCCCTCCATCGAGCCCGACGAGGAGATGCTGGAGGTCGGCCGCACCTTAAGAGACTGTGCTCTCGACAAGTCCTTCCCGGAGGACATGCCCATGCAGCACGCGATCCAGGCCGCACGCGCTTACTCGGGAATGACCCTGAATGAGTTCGCGGACTTCGTCACCGAGATCCTGCTCAGAGACGTCGACGGGTTTGAGGGCATGACCTACGGCGAATGCTTCTACCTTCCCATGGTTGAGGTTGTCGAGTATCTGCAGGAGAACGACTTTAAGTGCTTTGTCTGCTCCGGATCCGACCGCTTTATCTGCAGGACGCTGATCGAGGGCATGCTGGACATCCCTTATGAGAACATCATCGGCATGGATGTCGCCCTGGAAGCAACCAATCAGGGAGAGACGGACGGCCTTGATTACCTCTACACCGATATGGATGACGTTGTCCGCACGGATCAGCTGCTCATCAAGAACCTGAAGATGAACAAGGTTCTGCAGATTGCACAGGAAATCGGCCGCCAGCCGGTACTTTCCTTCGGCAACAGCTCCGGCGACTGCAGCATGCACAACTACACCATCGACAACAACCCCTACAAGAGTGCAGCATTCATGCTGATCGCCGATGACGAAGTGCGCGACTACGGCAATGCCGAGAAGGCAGAAGGCCTCCGCACCAGATGGGAAGAGGCAGGCTACCACGTCATTTCCATGGCCAACGACTGGAACACCATCTACGGCGAGAACGTAGTCAAGACAGGCACCTTCCACTGGATGGAAGAACTCGCGGACGACCGCGGCGTCGAAGAAGCCGCTACTCCGGAAGAAGAGAATGCAGCTGACGACGCAGCGGCAGACGAGGCTGAGGCCACAGAAGAGACGGAAGACGCCGCAGATACAGAAAACGCCGATGCCGACGCTGACACCAACGCGACAGAAGTCGAAGAAACAGAAACCGTAGAAACCGTAAATAAGGGATAATATTAAGGACAGAAGAGTCGAAGGGACAGACCTTCGACTCTTTTTCTGACAATGGATCAGCCATTCTGCCCGGCCACCCTGCCCTGCGCACGGACGTATAAGCCAACGCCAGAACTGATCAGGAGGAGAATATGACCTTCGAAACAAAAAAATCCCTGTTTGCCGACCGGATCTATCCCGCTGTTATTACCCCTTTCACACAGGAGGGGAATGTAAACCGCGATGCGATGCTGGCATTGATGTCCCGCTGCTGCGACGAGGGCGCAAGAGGACTGTTCATCGGCGGGGGCGCCGCCCGGGGGTTTCTTTTGAGGCATAAGGGGGGGGTGGGGACATTTTAAAGAGCTTTTGTGGTGA
>ODAI013509183.1_pt1 | contig 24439 bp, 44 predicted proteins | sample 1539321 | NCBI WGS metagenome assembly ODAI01 (sample SAMN02144231, study PRJEB22623) | gut metagenome | biome: sheep rumen | host: Ovis aries | place: New Zealand
AGTTCGTCAGAGAAGCTGACCCACTTCTTGAAGCTCGCCGGGTTCATGGTTACGATGCCCAGGGTGAGGGCTTCTTCGTCGACTGCTGCGCCGCCTTCAGCGTGCAGGGTCGCCACGGGTGCGTTGATCTCGAAGCCGGTCTTCAGGACGCCAGGCGCGTTGACCTTGCGAACTCTGGACAGGATCCGGGACTCTTTCACTCTCTCGGCTACGATGCCGGAGACGAACTCGGGGATGGGTACGGTGCCGGATGCTGCGTCAGACAGCAGGGCGCGGCACTCTGCGTCGTTGCCGGTGCGGATGTAGTTCGCGAAGGCGTCGATGTACTCCTTGCTGTTGCGGATTTCGATGTTTTCCATTTTGCTCTGTTTCCTTTCGTTGGTTGCTGGATCCTCGTTGACGGTCTCGCCGGATCCGTTGGCGATTTCTTCAGCGATCCTTCTGCGATCTGCTTCAGCCGCCTTCCGTGCTTCCAGCTCTGCCTTGATGGCGCGCTGTTCTTCTTCGTAGGCCTTCAGCTCTTCCAGGGATCTCTCCTCGGTCGCCTCTTCGACGATCTTGGACAGGCGCTCCTCCAGGGCTGCGGTCTCCATGGTTTTGTAGTCCATGTCGTGCTCCTTTACTGGCCGGCCAGGATCCGGATCCGGGCGATGGCCTTCTGTTTTGCTTCGGTTTCTTCTGCTGCCCTCTGTCGCTCCGCTTTTACTTCAGCGATGACTCCCTCGCTATAGTTGCGGGCAGCTATGGTCGTCGCAGGGTTTGCCGGCAGGCTCACTGCGCTGACGTCGAAAAGTTTGGAGATGCGGGTGATGGTCCGGATAACCGTCACGTCTCCGGTCTGCTGGTCTTCGATGATCTCTCTGCGGTCTGCCGCTACGATGAAGGCGAAGCTCATCTTCGTGGTGTAGCCTCCGGAGATCTCCTGGTACAGCTGCCTGCCCAGATCGGTGCCGCCCAGCAGTGCGCGGACCTTGAGGCCGTGTTCGTCCGGCGTACAGACCAGGGTGCCGTTGCTCATACGGGCAAAAACGCGGCCCTCGTGGTCGTACTGCATGATGACGTCGGTCATGTCGCAGCCGTCGAAGGCTCTGGCGTCCACCTGTTCCAGGACTCTGTAGCCGGGCTCGCTCCACAGCTCGTAGGTCTGGTTGAAGGTCGTCGCGTAGCCTTCCACGATCATCTCGTCGTTCTGTTCGTCTTCCAGGGCGCGGATCTCCATGTCCCGGAACTCGCGGCCCTGGGTCAGCTTCTCTTCCAGCAGGGCGCTGATGTCTTTATTCGGCATTTACGATGCCTCCTTCCTCGTCGTTCGTTCTCAGATCGTAATATTCGCCGCGCACCGGGATGGTCTCGCCCAGGCCGTTCGGCAGGGGTGCCATGTTCCAGATCTCGCGCAGCTCGTCGATGGTGGCCATGCCACGGTCCGCGAAGGTCGCCGTGACTTCGGCCTTGTCTTTGTTGGTCATATACTGCAGCCGGTTGGCCGTCGCCATGACCAGGGCGCCGTGCCCTTGCTCAGTCGGGGAAAATAACATGGCCGAAAGCACTTCGGACAGCTGGATGGCAAAGGGCTCGATGCTGCCTTCATAGAACGCCGCCCAGGCGTCGCCGTAGGCCTTGTTCTGCAGCACGTCCTCGTTCGTCCCGAAGTAGTCGAAGACGTTGGTCCGGATCAGCTTCATCTGGTCCGCATCGACCACGAAGGGCTTCGACTCGATCTGCTTGATGTCCTTGTACGTATTCGGCCACAGAAGCACGCCGCTGGCGTCCTTGGCTTGCAGGTTCTGCTCGGTGAAGCGCTTCCGCTCCTTGGCGATGTCTTCGTCGTTGGCGAAGTTCGACAGGGTGGCCATGAACTGATACGAGGCCGCCGTCTTGACCCCTTCCCGGATGCCCTGGTTCTGGATGTCGATCAGCTCCATCGTCGGATGCAGCGCTTTGTTCGACTCGCCGAACAGGTCGTTCCGGTACTGAAACTTCGTCATGATCCCGACCTTGGCCAGCTCCACGGCTGCCACGTCTCCGTTGTGGAACTTCATCCGCAGCCAGGGTTCTCCCCGGTACGCCACGACCTCGATGTGGGTGTAGTAGACGGGGAAAATGCCGACCGTCTCGCCGGTCTCGTTTATAACCGGCACGATGATGGCTGTGTTCTGCATCTCCCAGATCGTCCGCAGCCGGTACAGGAACTGGTACCAGGTCATGAAGCTGTTCGGCCTCTTCCTCAGCTGCGTCTGCAGCTTCGGCTTCGCCTCGCCCTGGATGATGATCCGCAGCTTCGCCGTGTTCCTGGCGTTGGCGTCGATCGCCGCCCGGACCAACTCCTCCTCGTACAGTTCGCCGCCCCACGTTCTAAAAGCCGGCTTGTAGCCGCTCAGCAGCTTGAAGGTCGTTTCCTCGCGCCGGGGTGGGGCCGTGTCCCTGCCGAAGATCTTCTCAAAAAGGCCCATACGGGTTTACCTCCCTTTGTTCTCCAGCTGCCCGCCGATCTCCTTCCAGTGCTTCTGCCGCACCGTGAAGGCGTCCAGCAGGGCCGCTGTTCCGTCTATGTGGTCGTTTGTCGATATTTTGACCAGGCGGACGCGCTCCGTCTGGCTATCGTGCTTCAGCGCCGTGTTCAGCAGGTGGATCTTCAGCAGATCGTTGTCGCCGATATGGATCCGGCCGTCCTTCAGCAGGCCGCCGAACTCGTTGATGACCGGGGTCAGGTTGAAGCCCTGGAACACGTCGTCGCAGTGGAAGCCGTAGGCCTCCATGTCCTGGATCAGGTACTGCGCCGTGTAGCGGTCGTAGCCGACCTGCAGCGGGTAGATCTTCCACCGCTCCACCAGCTCACGGAAGAAGGCCTCGCAGTCGTGATAGTCCACGAAGTTCTCGCCGGATAGATGCAGCAGGCCGCGCTGCACGTAGATGTCGTAGGGCAGGCCGTCCCGGGCGATCGCCTCCTCCAGCTTCGCCGAAGGCAGGAAAAACTTCGCGATCACGTAAAGCTCGCCGGCCTTCTGGATCACCGCCGTGCAGGCCGTCAGGTCTGTCGTGCGGGACAGGTCGATGCCGCCGACGCAGTAGCAGTTCTGGAAGGTCGCCAGGTCGATTGGCTCGCCGCTGGCTTTTTCGACTGCTACGGCAGGAAGCCAGGCAAGCGAAGAGTGCTGCTTGATGTTGCAGTATTTCACCATGAACTCGGTCTTCTTGCTCAAGGATCCTTCTGCAACGGCGATCTCTTCCAGGATGAAATCAACAGGCACCGACTTGCCGAGGTTCGGCATACTCTTGCGAAGCTCGTTGATGTCGTTCCACTTCTCCGGGTCATCGATGACATATAAAAAGGGCAGCAGCTTCTTCTCTTTGCTGTTGCCCAGTAAAAAACGGGTTGATCTTGTAAGCAGTTCGTCATAGATCCCGCCGTCTACGTAGCCAGCCGTCGTGCAGGACAGCATCACTGCGCCAGGTCTGGCACCCATGCCGGACTTCATGACCTCGTACTGCTTCAGCCCCTTGTCGCCTTCCCAGCTCGCGATCTCGTCACAAATACACAAGCTCGGGTTGAAGCCGTCGCTCGTCTTCGCATTGAAGGCGATCTTCTTCACGGCGCTGTTCGTTTCCGGGATGTATAGATCTGATGCGCGCTTCTTCGGAAGGGCTGCATCGTCTTTCACTTTCTTGTTGTGCGCATCCCTCTCAGAGAAGGACTCTTTCAGTGCCTTGTAGTCAGGATCCAGCAGCACCATCTGCCAGACGTTCCCGTAGATGATCTGCGCCTGTTCCAGCTTCGGCGCTATCGTGTAGACCTCGGCACCGTAGCCGCCATCTATCCACCAGTCGTATTTTGCGCAGCCGGATGCGACTAAGCTCTTGCCCTGTTTTCGACCAATGACCAATACCACTTCCGCGAACTGCCGGAGCCCTTTGTCGTTCACGATCCCGTACATGCACGACAGCATCGCCTTCTGCCACAGCTCAAGGTGCAGTGCCTGTGGCGCCATTGGCCCTTTTACGTGGAAGACGTGCTTCTCGAACCAGTCCACCGCGTCATTGGCCTTCTTCTGGTCGAAGAAAAACTCCTTTGCCTCCAGGCCGCGCACGATGTACTCATACACCAGCTCGATCCACTGGCCCACGGTCTCGCTGCCGTCCTTTATTGCCTGGTAGTAGGCCAGGATCCAGTTTTTATTTTCGGCTTTCTTGGCCATTAAGGTTCATTAAGAAACATTAAGAATAATGACGAATAATTCCGTCTCTCTCGCATCCGTTCAGACATAGCCCTTGGACCGGTCTCCCGTGGTCTCGCATTTTTCACGCGATAGGGGGGCTATCTCTTCGCCATCACGCTGCCGTTCCGGTCGATTTCGTAGCGCTTCACGTGTGCACCGTGTTCGATGGCGTGGCACTCTCGACAGACCGCCTTGAGGTTTGACCAGTTCAGCGCGATGGCCGGGTCGTTGATGTTTTCCGGCGTGAGCTCCACCTTGTGGTGCACGATCTCCGCCGGCTTGTAGATCCCGTTCGCCAGGCAGGACTCGCAAAGACCTCCGACCTTGTTCATGTACCCGTTTCGGCACGCCTGCCACGCTTTTGACTTGTAGAAGGTTTCCGCCCAGGGTTTCATGATTTCAGCGCACGAAAAAGCGGGCCGTCACCTCACGGTCCGCTCTTCCGTGGATATTCTTCGGAGATTTTCATCCTGTCCATTTCTGGCACCTTAACGCTATCACAGACTGATACTCTCATTCAATCGCATGTTCTCGATTATTGAGAAGCCACGGGCCTGCATCCGGAAGACGTGACTGATCGAGTAGTGCGTCAGGTCCGCGATCTCTTTCCAGTTCTTATACGCCAGGAAGCGCAGCGACAGCACCTGCACGATCACCGGGTCCTCGATGGACTCGATGGTCCGCCGGATCTCTTCCTGGTACTGGATCAGGTCCAGCCAGTCCAGCTCGATCTCCCAGGACAGATCCGCGATCTGCACGGCGATCCGCTCCACCGGAGACGACGCGCCGGATCCTCGCGGCATCCCGGTCAGGTCGGCCGTTATGTGTTCCGCCTGGGTGCGCAGCTCTTCCAGGTGTGCTTCCTTGGCTGCTATGCGCCGGCGCAGGTTGTAAGCGCGCTGCAGGTACTCCTTTGCGGTCATTTTCTGTATTCCTCGAACTTCGTCAGATAGCAGTCGCCGCCGTTACGGTAGCAGCCGCTCTTTGTGCACCGGTCGTTCTTGTCAGGGTCGCAGGGATAAAGGTCGTCCTGCATCACGTGCACCTCGTCCGCTGAGGCAAGGCAGCAGAACTCCAGATACGGAGGAAGCAGGACCACGCCGTCTTCCAGTTCCCACAGAAGAGTCTGCCGGACCATCTTCCGTTCTTCCAGACTCAGCAGCTTCCCGGTCTTCACGACCAGGACGCGCTTCTCTTCGTCACTTCTCATACAGGATCTCCTTCCCCTGGTACTCGGCCAGCAGATATTCGATGCCGGCGCCGTTGGAGTCCTCCCAGCCGCGCAGCATGTAGACGGCGTCCGCTTGCTCCAGCATGGCCAGGCAGATCGGCATGTACCGGTCCTCTGGCATGTCTTCCGGCAGGTCCGCCGGGTTCAGTACGACGAAGCCCTGACGCTCCAGATGCAGCTGCGCCTCACAGAAGCGCTCGATGTAGTCTTCTGTGCCTGTAATAGGTCCGGCGATGTAGATTACCTTGCCCCGCCCTTTCTCCTCGCTATGGGCCGGTTTTCGGCTTCCTGCGGGCGTTGTTGTCCGCTCGTCAATAAATATCAGCTTCAGCATGTTCTCCTCCCTTATTCGGCCCCGCACTCGGGCGGCGTTTATTCGGGGCCAGTGTTTTCGGTGTTTTTGGTGTACTTCCGTTTGATGTGCCGCCCGGTGCCCATTGCTGGCTTGTTACTGATCCCGCTCCAGGCGGAACTGCAGCTCGTTGATCGAGGCCGTCTCCACGCACATCTTCGCCTGCCGGATCACCGTCTTCTCGCCGTATGCCCTGCAGATGTCGTCCCACTTCGGGTGGCGCCGCAGCACGGTCAGCGGGTCGTCCGTCGCTCTGGCAGTCCGCTTCTTCGTCTCGCCCTTAATGGCTGCGCGGATCTCGCTCGGGTGCGGTTCGTTCTTCTGGGTCGCGTACCGGCGCTTGTACTCCGCCAGTACTTCCTGGTACGAGTACGAGCCGAAGACGTCCGCCAGGTTGTCGACGGCCGTGGCCAGCTGCCGCGGATCCGCGTCCTTGTAGTTCCTCTGGTAGCTGTTCCGGATCCATCCGAACAGGAACTCCGCCTCTTGTCTGGTCATTCGTCGCACCTCCTCAGTCTTCCAGCACTTCTAACCGGACCGGCACGATCTCGTAGGACTTTCCGCAGCCTCTGAGCTTGAAATCTAAGCAAGCCTCCTCGTAGGTCTCCCAGGTTCGTGCCTGGTCTTCAGATGTCCTCTGTCGCCGTGGCCAGCATCGGAAGTCCGTCCCGTACAGCCACTTTTTTGTCCTCTTGTTCCTGATCGCGTACATGGCTACAAGTCCTCCATCTTCGCTCCTTCCGCGCCACGCTCAATACGGGCAATAACATCGTCTGCTGTTAGCCATCCACGGACACTGTCGCCGTCTATGTCGTGCCATACAATGTCTCCGTAAATCTCAAGCAGCCCTTCTTCGTAGCCATAAGAACCGAGGTTACATATGGCATCCCAAGACCGTTCCCCTTCCTTGTAGACTACGATCTGGTGCTTGCTGTCGTATGAGATCCCATCAATGTCTTCTCTTGTGTATTCGTACCCGTGTTCCTTTAGGTACTTTTCCAACTTGTCAAGTTCGCTCATACTCTCCCTCCTTTGGCGGTTTGGGTAGTGGCATCCAATGGCTGACAGCTTCGTCTGGCAACGGTTCTAAATGGTCGATTGAATACCACCTGCCATGCTGATATTCGATTGCGGTCATGGCGTTCCATGCCATATATCCAATTACTCTTTCACATTCTCTCGGCAACCTCTCCGTCACTGGTATCCACCGTTCTGCGGATGGGAGTTTCTTGATGAGTTGCAACATGTCATAATGCACCACAATCGGCAAATCTCCGAAGTATGCCTCGATCGCATCAATCGCCGCCTGTCTGCTGATTAAGTCATCCATTTTTCAGTTCCCCTTCGCTACAATAGCCATCATTCTCAACATACCAGTCATATTTCTCACAAAGTAACGGCGCGTTATTCTTTATCCAAAAGTCGTCATCATGCGGTTTCGCATACTGGCAATCCTTGCACCGTAGCACCTCTACGACATCGGCGGCTGGTGCCGCCTGGATCGCCGCGAAGATCTCCTCGACCGTCTTGGCGTTGCTCAGGCTGTTAAAAAGGGCGGCCCGGTCGATGTATTTTCTCATGCCTTCCCACCTCCTCCAGATCCTCCATCTGGCACAAATTCCAGCCGTCTCTCCACGCCCGCAGCCGTTTGCCGGTACGAGTGGAGGATGTTCAGCTCCCAGTGGTCGTCCAGGTACATCTCCAGCAACCGCAGGCAGCGCTGCGCGGTGTCGTCTGTTATGGTCGCCTCGACAGCGACCTCTATCTTTTGTGCCTTCATGATGTCTGTCCTCCATTCCACGTCGGCCCGTACAGGTCCTCCGGCGTCAGCTTCTTGGCTTCCTCCATCAGTTCGTCGTAGCTCTTCGGCTGCGACTGCTTCCGGTCGAAGTCCTCGGTGCCGGACCATCTACGGCAGGCAGCCTTCCAGCTGCGCATCGGTTTGCCGTTGACTTCCCAGCCCACCGACTCGTAGTAGTCCACGAAGCGATCCGGGTCCACCTGCAGGCCCTTCTCCTCGATATAAGCGGACACTTCCGCCCGCGTTGGGGGTTTGGTGCCCCCATTACCTTCTTTTATTCCTTCTTTACTTTCTTCTTGTATGTCCCGCCGATGTCCGTCAAATGTCCCGCCGGCGTCCTTCGGTTGCCCCGTTTTCCGTCCTTTGGTTGACCCGCCATCCTGGTAGAAGCCGTAATTTACAACGGTTAGAAGTGTCCCGTGTGTTGTACGCTCGGTTGTCACCATGGCTGCACCTTCTAATGTCCGTAAAAAGTCCGAAACGCGGTGACGGCTCCATTTCCAACGGTTTGCGAGACTTTGCTGGCTCGTGATGATCTGCCCGCGCTTGACCTTCTGGAAGGCGCCCTTGTAGAACTTGGTCTTGTCCGCGAAGTTTGCCATGCCGATCAGATCGATCCAGGCCTGGGCCTTCGTGAACTCTTCCGCCAGCCAGAACGGGCTGCTAAGAAAGTCACGCTCGATTTTGAAAAACCCGCTCATTTTTCCGCGCCTCCCTTCAGGATCTCGATGATGCGGTCCGCCGTCTGGGCCTTGCTGCAGAACTGGAACTCAACGCCGTAGTAGTTCTGGAAGGCCAGCATCTTGCGGTAGATCCTCTCTCCGCTGATGGCCATCGGGCTCTCCTGCAGTCGCGGGTTGACCCACTTCGGGACGTCTTCGATGCTCCGGATCTGTCCGCCGTGCTCCACCAGGAACACGATCTTGATGCCCAGCTTCTTGGCCTCGGCCATCTCATTCTCGAAGCGGCTGCTGTAGCCTTTGGTGGTCTTCCTGGCGTCGGTGAAGTTATAGGCCACCTCCGCCAGGTTCTGCTTCCGGTCGACGACCAGGCGCGGGTTGTCGATGTTCATGTAGTCGCCCTTGTAGAGCTTGCTGATGTAGAACTGAACGCCGCGCCGGTCGAAGCCGTTGAGGATCCTTTCGATGATGTGCCGCTTCTCGCGGCTGTCCACCTGGATGACCATTAGAAGGGTACGTCGTCCTCATTCAGGGGCGTGAAGCCTTCCACGGGTGCAGCTGCAGGCGTCTCGGCGGCGTTGTTGCCGGACTTGCTGCCTCCCTTGGCGAACTCGGCGTTCTCGATCATGACCTTCCAGCTGTCGCGGTTGTTGCCGTCCTTGTCCTTGTAGCGGTCATTCTCCATGCGTCCGGAGATCTCGATGCCGTCGCCCTGGTTGAAGTAGGTAGTGATGAAGACCGCCAGCTTACCGAAGGCCGTGCAGTAGAACCAGTCGGTGACGCGGTCCTTGTCCTTCTCCTTGCGGCGATCCACTGCGACCGATACGGTCGTATACTCGTTCCCGTTCCCGCCCGTCTTCAGCTCCGGCTTCTTGCCCAGACGTCCGGTGATGATGATCTTGTTCATAACTGCTCCTCCATGTCCATGCGCTCCAGGGTGCGCGGTTCGGTGATCTCTTTTGTGGCTCTGCAGTACGCGCAGCGCTCGCAGCGCTCCGGCTCGATGATGCCATGCTTGATCGCGTCCAGATATGGCAGGCGGTTCTTCAGGTACTCCATCTCTGCATCCAGGCGCCACTGCGGGACCTCGATCAGATCCAGCGTTGGCGGGTCCTCCTTGGTGACGACCGCCAGATAGCAGGGCAGGCCGTGGCCTTCGATGGCCTGATAGATGGCCAGCTGCAGGGGCCAGTTCCATGCGTCGTAGTAGGCCAGGCGTCCTTCACCGGGCACGTACACGGGCTCCAGGTCCTTGACGGTCTTCAGGTCCACGATCCGCTTGCCGGGCACGTAGACGTCGAACTTGGCCTTGAATGGCAGGCCGAAGATCTCGCCGGTCTTGATGGTCTGCCGCTCTCCGGTCAGGTACTCCATGAAGACCGGGCTGGCGTTCATGCGTGCCAGCATGGCATCGGCGCGTGTGTACTCGGCCTTCAGGCTGCCGTCCCGCTTGAAGATCTCCGGGTGCTCGCTGCAGAATTTCTGGAAGGCGCCGGGGCCCTCGATAAAGGCGTCCACGTAGCTGCCGACCAGCAGGGCCTGCGTGCTCTCCCGGACGTACTCGCCGTTCAGGGTTGCCATCGCCCTGGCCTCGCAGCTCTGGAACTCCTTCACCAGAGACGCGGACCAGTACGCCTGGTTGGCTTCCTGGGTGTAGTAGTTCTTCTGATTAAGCTCCAGCATGTGCGGCCTCCTTTACTTTCTTCGCGCAGTCCGGGCACAGTGTCCGGCCGTAGTTCTTATTCGTGTATGCTGCGATCTGTTGCGGCGTCATGCCGTTGGCGCTCTGGATCTGCTGACCGCACGTTTCGCAGTAGATCGGGTCGCCGGCGTTCGGTACGAACTTGCGGACGCGCAGCCCGCCGACCTCGTCCCGGCCGAAGCGGACCTTCGGGTCCTTGTACAGCTGGATCTGGTGACCGCCCCACTTGGTGTAGTCGTATGTCTTCAGCAGCTCCTTCGCGATGATCTCGCGGTTGGTTGCGTTCAGCACCATCTTTTTGTCGGTCTCCTTAAAGGTCAGGCAGACCTTCTTTTTCTTCTTGTGGGTCGTCGGATCCGCGACCTCTTCCTGCGTGACGCCGGCGATGGTCAGGATCATCTCCTGGTCGGCAACGTCCCACTGCCCAAGGAAGTCCTTATCGTATAGGCTTCTAATGTCTGGCATTTTTCTCTCCTTCGTGTTAAACTGAGGCCAGGACCTCCGGCGTGTCTCGTAAACGTGGCCGAAGGATCCCGGCAGCATGGCGGCTTACTTGGCCGCCTTTTTCATGTGTTTGTTTTCCGTCTCGACCCGGAACAGGCACGAGACTCTTGGCTTGCGGAAGGTCACGTGACCGACTCCGCATGGTGTGTACCCCGGCAGCAGCTTCCAGGTCGACCGGTCGCCGCTCCAGGCCATCCAGTATGGGTGCCACTGCATGAGGTCCTGCTTGATCAGGATCATCCGCTTCGGGCTTCTCGCTCTTCTCATACGATGCGCCCTCCCTTGATCATGTCTCCGTCATCGATCACTGCGTAGAAGGTGACGCCGTTGACCTCGGTGACCATCTCGACCTCGCCGTCCGTCCTGGTGATGTACTCGAAGTCGGTGTCGTCTCCGAAGTATTCCAGGAAGCCATTCGGCAGCATTAGCATGGTGGGCTTGTATACCAGGTCGGCCAGGAACTGCTGGTCCAGACGGAAGCCGGGCCCGACTACGCCGTCCATGTTCCGGCACTTTGCGGCCATGCCTGCCGCGATTGACATAAACGCGATGTCCTTCTTTCGTTTCTCTTTGTCCATGTGCTCCTCCTAATTCCAGACCTCACCGGCCGGCCGTGTCGTGATGCAGAACTCGCAGCCGATCACCTCGTTATCTGCCGACAGGTAGACTTCTTCGTCCTCGTTCAGCGGTGTTCCGCAGATCGGGCATCTTGCCCAGACGACCTCGTCGGGCGGTTCAAGTGGTAGCTCGAGCATTTTATTTCCCCTCCGTTATTGGTTCCCATTTCGGTTCTTTTGGTCTGTGAGATTCCCATAATGCCCTCAATCTGGCCGCTTCATTGACTGCGGAAACAGACCGCTCATTCAATGCGTTTATCAATTCTTCCGTTACTTCGTCCGTTTTTACTGCACAATAGACGTCACAGATCTCATTTGATCCAGAATAAAAATGCTTGTAGGTTAGCACCTTCGCTCCAATGTCGTCGAGTAAATCAGGGTCGAGTAAATCTTCCGTGTATGGGTGCCACTGCTCAGAACGGTCCCCGGCGCTACACATAGAAACAAAAGAATCTAATACCTTGAAGGTTATATTTTTCCTTTCGGTAAGATACACGCCCTCAAAACTTGCCCACCGTCCTTTTATTTCTATCAATTCGTACACTTTGTTTTTTATCGTCACTTTTCCGAGGATCCTTTCGATATGGTACGGGTTGAACAATGCTTTTTCCGTTATCTCGTATTTGTCGCCATTCTTGACAAACTTATAGGCATAAGTCTTCGCCATTTACTTAACCTCCTTCAGGATCAGCGCCAGCATCTCCGGGCTGATCTTGGCGTCCATCATGACGGAGCCATCTTTGCGGACCCGGACCTCGTACCAGGTGCCGGTCTCGGGTGTCTCGATTACCTGGCGGGTAACTTCCTCCGGCACTTCTGGCTGCTGCATCTGCTTCTCTGGCGTCTCTGGCTCCTGAAGCGGCAGGCCTCGTCCACCTGATCCTGATGAAGGGTTTGCGGGAAGCTTCGTGACGACCACCTCGCCTGGCGTTCTGTGATTGTAGTAGCGTGCCCGCCTCTTCGCTTCTTCCGGGCCTCCAAGGGAACGTTTAACGAGGATCTTGCACTCCGGGCAGTATTTCTGACGGTTGCTGGTCGGGATGTACTTCCCGCCGCAGATCTCGCACTCTCTCGGCTGCAGCTTCAGCTTGTACGGGCCGACGTCTGCCATCGTTGCGTCTGTATTCTTACCCATCTATAGCACCTCCGTCTCCATACCCATCAGCCAGCCGACCAGGTCGACCTTATTCAGCGGGCAGTCATCGAAGTCTTCGCCGTCTACACCAACGAACAGCGCGGGCCCGGCGACCTCGTCCCAGTAGCCGCCCAGGTTGATCCGGAAGTTCGGCGTCATGCCCTTCAGCTTGCCTTCTTCGTTTGCGAGCATCACCAGATCCGGGCGAAGTGGCACCGCTTCGATGTAGCCTTCGACGGCTCCCTGCATCCACTCCAGCTCGTTCGGGATGCGGACCTCTGTCAGGCTCTTACCAGGGCGCTTGTACAGCGCGTAGATCTCATTCTTCATCGCTTGCCTCCTCCTGAACTACCACCAGCTCGTCCTGGAATGTCAGCGGGATATACCAGCCGCCTGGCTGCAGCGTGTACCCGTTCTGGTGTACCGCCTCGATCCGGAAGCGCAGCTCGTCTCCGACCTTGTACTTCGGCTTCGTTTTCATGCCGCACCTCCCTGGATGACCCACGTCCACAGCATCCAGAAGACCAGCACGTTGACGCCCAGAAGCGTCAACAGCACGCCAAGGTTACCCAGGCATTTACGTGCGTTCCATCTGTACTTCTTCATGTTTACCTCCTAAAAATCCCGTTTGTGCTGTAGTCCCAGTCGATGGTCCCGTCCTGGTATCGGTGGATCCCTATCGCCTGAAACGTCCAGCCGCTCTTGATGTTCTGCATCGTCGCGTAGTAGCCGGACCAGTTCTTCGATGGCGTCGTCATGCAGCGGAACACTCCGCCGCCGTGGTTCTCGTATACCGCGCCGCGCTCTGGCTTATAGGGTCTCCGGTATCGGTTCGCCATCGGTGTCTCCTTCCGTTAGCCGCACGAACTCGGTCAGATTAAGGCCGAGGACCTTTGCAACCTTCACGGCCTCGTAGACCTTCCACTCAGATCTGCCGGCGAACTTCCCGTACAGGGTGTCGTAGTTGATCCCCACCTTGTCCGCCAGGTTCCGCAGCGATCCGCATCTTCTGACGATTTCCGCGTTCAGGTCCTTGCTGATGTGTTTGCTGCCCATTGTTACCTCCTTCCCTCGTAAAACTTCTCGCACACTTTCGAGCTGGCGCTGGTTGCGATCCCGTAGCCGCAGCGCTCCCACTTCTTCCGGCCGTCCATCGGCGGACGGTACAACGGGCAGTCTCTGCACTGGTCGAACTCGCCGCGCAGCTCGTGCTCTTCCACGATCGTCTCCGCGATCTTGATGGTCTCCGTGTAGGCGATATAAGCGCAGTGCTTCCCTCCCCGCTCCGGGAAGGTCACCTCCGGCATAATACCTTTGCTGCAGATCTCATCCATCGCAGCGTTGAAGCCGGCCTCGAAGATCGCGCCGTCTTCGCTCTCTACCACGCGGAGCTTTTTCTTGCTGATTGTCTTCATAAAAAAACGCCTCCTTGCTTCAGCAAAGAGGCTATCACGCTTTTGGCGTTTATCGTGTTATCCAATTTTTACAAGTTCCGCGCTTCACAGTTTTGGGAATAGATAGAACCTGTAAAAAAGGTGAGCCCCTCTGCTCATGTCAAATTATACGCTTGTTTTGTGTGGTGTCAAGTTTTTTGATGTGGTAAACATAATTATTTTTTCGGAAAACAGGCGTTTTACGCGGCGAACTTTTGCAAAGGTATAATTGTCGATTGGCAAAATAAAAACGCACCACGGGCCGATTTTCGACCAATTCCGGCACGAAAAAAGCCCCGGGATATTCTCCCGGGGTTGCTTCGTTTTTGCCCTTATCTGTCCGGCAGCAGGTTCGCCAGAACTGCAGCCAGTTCTTGCCGGGTCATGTCCGACTTCGGTCGGAAGTTTCCGTCCGGGTCTCCGCCCATCAGCCCGGCATCGATCACGCGGGCGATGTACTTCTCGGCCCACTCGTCCGCCGGCAGCTTGCCCTGCGCCTTCTTGTACTCGCGCATCATTTCCGGGAACATAGCCGGCACGGTCTCGCGGATCAGATCCAGCACTTGCTCTTTGGTCATGTCTTCGTCCTCCTTGTAGTCCAGGTACGGGATCAGGCCCCACTTGCTCCAGGTGCGACCGTTGCCGCGTCCCTTCGCTGTGATATTGTTCACGCGGGTGAACTGGCAGCCGTCCGCCCAGATCGGGGTGCACTCGACTGCCTTCCCATCGCCGATATAAACGCCCATGTGGCCGTCCATGAACAGGCACGCGCCTGGGATGATCTTGCTCCAGTCGTTCGACACGTAGGTGCAGACGCGCAGGAAGCCCGCATCGCTCAGATCCGGCACGCCGTTGGCCTTGTACTGGGCGCCGCCGTTGTTCTTCGTCTGATCAGCAGAAAAGCCCCAGAGCACCGACTTCACGATCCCGCAGCAGTCGAAGGCAAAGGTGTCCGCCGTGGCTGCATTTATCAGATCGGCGCGCTTGGCGTTATAGGTGTAGGCGTTGATCACGCGCTTCTTGTTGTAGTCGTTCAGTGGTGCACCCCAGCCGCCCTTCACGTATAAGGTCTTCAGCTGCGGCAGCTGCCGGATCTTCCCCAGGAACTCGCTAACCTTCATCGCCATCTTCTGGCTCCTCCTTGCTGCTGCGGATCTTCTCGCGCATGGTCTTGTATTTGCCGCTGAGCAGATCCAGCCCGGCTTGTATCGGTTCCGGGAACGGGACCCCCATCAGTCCCAGGTTCTCCATGATGCTGACCGTCTCGTTGATAATAAAGCCCACGACCGTCGCGTTCCTGGCCATGTTCATCTCCAGAAGCAGATCGATCCGGTACGCGACCAGGACCGCCAGAAGGATCCCGCACTTCTTGATCAGGCCCTTGTAGCCGGCACGGCTATCCAGGGCGCCGTCTTCTGACTTCGGTGACCGATGCCAAACCGATGCCAACAGCAGGCCGGTGATGTAGTCCGCGATCATGAAGATGATCAGCGTCTCCAGCCACTTGTCCCAGCCGCCTAAGTTCTGCACGAAGAAGCTGCCGATCACGCCGCCGATGGTGCAAAACTTCAGCCGCAGCGTGTTGATTGTGTCTGCGTTCATTTTCTGCGCCTCCTGCGCCTTATGCTTCCGTGGTGGGTTCTGCGGGTTTTGCGGGTTTTACGCTATTATCGGACATATGGACGGCACCCATATCGTCGATTATGAGGGCAAGCGTAGACACGGTGTCGGAAGCCGTCATCGCGTTGCCCTGTCTGCGGAAAAACTCGGCCTTGGCGTCGTAGAGGGTTTCGCGCTCGTATGCGGCCTTGGTGGTTGTTCCGTCCGTCTTTTTAATGTACTGGTTGATATAGAACATTGTTTTTCCTTTCTGCCCTGTTAAAAAATCGGGCGAAAAATTTTAATTGTGGGCGGTTTGTCCCTGCGTAATTAAAGGGCGGCACCAAAGCAGGAAGTCTTCCCACGCCTCGCCGCCCGTGGGGTTAGGGTTCACAGGATAACTGAATTACGGTATCGTATACTACGCCCATACCGTTTAATGCGGCATTTAGTCCAAGTTGGATTGTTGGAGTATTGTAGTCAAACGCAATAACGGATGCGGATGTTGGGGTTGCCGATGTTAGCGGATTATAGGCGTATGCCGTTCCTGCCGTAACAAGAGATGCGGTCGGGAATGATGCCATTTCTATGCCAGTAAGTGTTACTACGGCGACAGAATAACCGCCATCAAGGATGACTGGCGTTCTCTTTAATGGAACATACCGCAACCTACGCTTGCACTTTTGCAGTTCCTCGCCGAAGTCGGGCGGTACATCGTTTGCAAGGGTGGAAATTGTTCCTTTTTCTAACTTCATAGCACGGATGGTGACGTCCGCTCCCGCTTGGGCGGCAAGGTTGATTGCTACACCTTGCACGGGGTTGCTACTGTCGCTTGTAAAGGTAAAGGTGTTAATGCCGTTTTGCGTGATGGTGTTAGAACCTATCTGCTGATAACTTGCGTTGATAGTCATCATTAACGGCGTTGTATCCCCTTTCGATGCCACATCAACGGACAGAGTATATGTCCCATCGGGAAGCGGTCTTGCGAACCTTTGCTGAATATCCCAATCCCCTGTGATACGCAGACCAGCACTTGTTAATTGAACATTGGTATTATACTGTTGCCACCATCTGTCAACGCCCGTTGCCGCCGCTCCTGTATAACTCGTCTGCCCTCTTTGGTTGATGGGGAAAATCCCATCGCCCAGTTGCGACCCGCCGCCGACGAAGTACCAGTTGTCGAGGAGGTTGCGGTTTGTGCCACCTGCCCCGATGTTCGCCCGCGCCTGCTCCTTCTCTGTGTCGCTCGCGTTCTCGTTCTTTAAATACAGACCCGTTACTTGGTCCACCTGCTCGCCTGTTTCGTCGAGGATGTACGCGTCGTCTATGTTTATTACTGCCATTTCGTCGTCCTTTCTTAGGCTGCGTTTGCCTGCTTATACATGAGCAAGGCCAGACCGTTGCCGCCTGGCGTTCCGGGAGATCCAGCGCCGCTTTGTCCGCTCCAGCCTCTTGTGCTGTGGATGCTCAGGCCGCCGGTGTCTCCGGAAGGACCACCGCCGTCACCGCCGCCGCCACCGCCGCCGCCTCCGTTTCCGCCTGCGCCTCCTCCAGCAAGTCCGGCTTCGTAGGGATCTGTGACCGCATCAGCACCTTTTCCGCCGTCTCCTCCGGTGCCTGTCGTACATAAGCATGTGCTATTGCTCCAACGTCTGCAGCTCGCCGCACCTGAGGCTCCGTTTTCGCCGCTCGCCCCGTTTGCAGCTCCACCACCACCGCCACCGGTACCAGTTGCAGAGATGCTGCCGAACTTATAGGTGTAGTCACTGCCTCGGCTGCCTCCGGTCCATTCGCCCAGGCTTCCCCCCGGGTTCTGTTTGTTACCTCCTGGCGCGCCGTCTACACCATCTGGCCCCGCGAGGGCGTATGTCTCGCCCGTCCAGGGGTTTGTGATGCCTGCAGCCGGAATTGCTCCGTCTGCGCTGGTATAGGTCGTCCCGTCGATCGTGATGGTCGTGGCGGTGCCTTCTTCGCCGTTGGTCTGGCCTCCGGTTCCGATCGTGATGGTCACTGTCTGCCCCGGGGTGACCGCTACGGTGACAGAGTTTGCTTTGCCTGGTTGCCCACCGAGCCCCTTTTCACCACCAGGCCCGCCTTCGCCGCTGCCGGAGAACTGGTCGCTGCTTCCCATTGATCCGGACTCGCCGTTTTTTCCGTCGAAGCCAGCCTGGCCTCCTCCGACCAGCTGCACCGTCAGGCTCGTCACGCCAGGCGGGACCGTCCATGTGTAGGTGCCAGCCTCATCGAACAGCTCCCAGGCATCCAGGTTGCTGCCCCAGGGGCCAGGCGTCCAGTCGACCGGGATCTCCCACTTGGCGCGGGTCTTGTTTCCGATCGCGTAGTCCTTCTTGTGGATCCATCCAGTCCGTGCGGTTCCGAAGGGGTCCGTGAAGTTCACCGGGCTGCCTGGCAATAGGTTGCCAGCAGGATCCAGGGCGTCGAACTCGATGCTGGTGCGGATCGCGTAGTAGTTCGCCATCCTCTGCGCAACGTACTCGCTGTTGTGGAGTCCGATCAGCTCGTTGTCCTCGATCGCTTCGACGTGTTCCTTGTAGGTGGTCACGCCTGTGTTCTTGGTGATCTGTCTCCTGGTGTGCGTGTAGACCTTGCCGGTCAGGGTGCCGACGCCGGACACAATGGCGTAGTTGGCGTTGCTCTCGCTGATGGTCAGCGATCCGCTTGCGGTTAGATCGTGGCAAGCCTCGGAGAAGACGACCAGCTGGTCGACCGCCGCGGTGATTTCGCCCGTGTTGTCAAACAGGGTCTCGACCTTGTCGCCTGCCAACTGATAGAAGGCATGCTCGGTTACCGTGACCACAGTCGCCGGGTCCTTCTGGACCACGTTGCCGTTGCCCAGGTAGATGTTCCGCTGGTACATGGTGGACGTCGTGCCGGTTCCCAGGTAGACGATCTGCACCACGCCGTTCTTTTCCATCAGTGTGGCCCCAGTCGCCACCAGTAGCCGGCCCAGGTTCGTCCGCCGGTTGTCTCTCGGCAGTCTTCCGTAGCATTGCACTGCGCCTACGTCTTCGCCGACGGCATAAGTCAGACCGGATCCGGCGAAGATCTCCGCGCAGATCTGGGAGACGGTCTCGCCGGTATAGACTCCACCGCCGTGGTCGTCCATGCCGGCCAGGATCCCGACGCAGTCCGTGCACGTAAAGCGGACCGCCTTGCGGTTGACCTGGGTGACCTCCTCCACGTAGAAGCGGCCTATCATGGTGCCGTTCGGGTTGTTATAAAGATCCAGCGGCGCGCCTGGCGTAAAGTCGCGCCAGTCCGTGTAGATCTGACGCGCCACCAAGAACTTGCCGTCCGATGTCTTCAACGGCTTCATGTTGCTGTCCAGCAGGAACGCGTAGCCGGTACCATCTCCGACCAGAGCCTTGCTGTTAACGACGAATGTCAGCGTGTCCGCCGCCAACTCGTTGCCGAACAGCGCGATCACCTGGTTGACTTGTCCGTTCATAAAAAGGCCATTAGTTCCCCACCGGCTGCTGTTGCCGTGAAAAAACTCCTGGCCGTACTGGATATAGTTCATAGATCAGACCTCCTGGAAGCTGATCGGTGTGTCTGCGTAGATCCGGACGCCGTTGGCCGTCGTCATCGCATATTTGACCGTCATGGACAGAGGCTGCATGTCGATGTCCTGGCGAAGTTCTCCGGAGACGACGCTGGTATAAGTCAGCGTGACCTTTTCGAGCTCCATCATGGCGATCAGCTGCGCCATCTGTGCCTGCGGCATCGGCTTCAGCAGGAAGGAAGGATCCCACTTGACTTTCAGCAGGTCCAGGATGTCGGTGCCGTCCACCGCCGTGTCCTGCGCCGGGCCGACGATCTTGCGCATGGTCTCGCTGATGTCGGTCTCTTGCTGGATGTAGTTGCTGAAGTCCGTCCCGTTAATGATCAGTGTCATGGGCGCCTCCTTACTTGACGAACGAGGGACCGCGCTGGGCGCTGACCTGCTTCAGCGGGTCGTATAAGGCCCGGGCCAGCTGCATCCCGTTGACGTCCAGGATCACCTGGACCGGCTGCCTGCTCGTCTGGTTTATCGTGTTATACGTGTTCGTGGTCGTCTGCAGCGGCTGCACGTTTGCCCGGCCGTTGCTCATTGACAGAAGCTCCGGCCCGTTCTCGCCCACAAGCGCGGATCCGGACGCCAGGCTTCCACCGCCTGCCAGTGCCGGCAGCGTGCCGATGGATCCGATGTTGATCCCGAAGAACTTGCCCAGGGCGCTGTCGTTTATTTTTGCGATGAGCTTGTTGATAGCTTCAATGCCGGAGTTTACGAAGTCGATGACCGCGTTGATTTTTTCCTTTACGGCGTCCCGGATCTTCTCGAAGATGCCGACCACGTAGTCCTTCGCGTCGGTGAGCTTCTGCTTGATCTTGTCCCAGTTGTCGTAGATCGTCTTCACGAGCTCAGCCAGTACAAGGACCAGCGCTGCGATGCCGGCGATCACCAGCGTGACCGGAGACGCCAGGGCAGCCAGGGCCGTGCCGATAACAGGCAGCAGTGGCGCCAGGGTCGCCAGAAGTCCGGCGATCTTCGCGATGATAGCCGCCACCGGGCTGATGGCTGCCACGATGGCCGCGATGATGGTCACGACCTTGATGACCTCCGGGTTAAGGTTTCCGATGAACTCCAGCACCTTACTCAGGGCGTTTACGATGCCCTCGATGGCCGGGGTCAGTGCTTCCAGGGCAGCCGCGCCAGCTTTTGCGAACTGGCCCTGCGCCTGGGCTTTTAACCGGTCGATCTGGTCGTTGACGCGGTTCATGGCGTCCAGGGTGTCCTGGTCCAGGATCAAGCCCAGGTTTGCCGCTTCTTCTCCCAGGGCCTTCAGGCTTGCGCCTCCGTCGTCGATAATGCCGGCCAGCTGGTCAGCGGATCTCCCGAAGATCTCCATGGCCAGGGCGTCCCGCTCGGTCTCGTTGCCGACCTTGCCCAGGCGGTCCAGGACCTCGTAAAAGACGTCGCTGCTGTCTCTGAGTGCTCCGGTGCCGTCTCGTACGCTGACGCCTAATTGAGCGAAGACGTCCTGCTTGCCGTCCGTAGCCATCGCCCTGCGCATCTTGCTCATGCTGCCGGCGATGTCGTCGACCGATACGTCGACCAGTTCGCTGGCGTACTGCATCTTCTGCAGGTCCTCTGTCGTCAGGCCGGTCTGCTTGCTCAGGGTGTTCAGATCGTCCGCCCATGCTGCCGACTTCACAGCCGCGCCGCCGATGGCCACTACAAGCCCGGCCGCAGCTGCGGACAGCGCCTTGGTCTTGTCTGCGACCATCTGGGCCTTGTCGCCTACAGCAGACAGCTTCGCGCTGGCCTGCTCTGCTGATATGTTGAAGTTGTCCTGGGCGTCCTTTGCCTTCCTCAGTTCGGCCTCGGTCTTGACGATCTCCCGGCTCAGGGCGTCGTACTGCTGCTGACCGATGTCGCCACGGGCCAGCTGGTCCGCTGCCTGTTTTTGTGCGTCCTTTAAGGTCTCCAGCTTCTTCGTGGTGGCTTCTACAGCCGATGCCAGGGCTCGCTGCTTCTGCTCCAGCAGCTCGACGTTCGTCGGGTCGAGCTTCAGGGCCTTGTTGACCTCTTTCAGTTCGTTCTGGGCTTCCCGCGCCTGGCCGTTGACGCCCTTCAGTGCCTTGTCCAGCCCTGTGGTGTCGCCTCCGATCTGGATGGTGATGCCCTTGATGTTGTTTGCCATTTCGGCCTCCTCTTATCCGAAGATCTTCCGGATGTCGTCCTGGTCGCCCTTGACCGGGTAGTCCTCCTGGTCGTTTGCCTTTTCGGCCAGCAGGTCGTAGACCATGCCGATGGTCATGCCCGCCAGGGCTTCGTCTGAAAGACCCAGCTCCGCGCAGCGCAGCATAAAGACCGCGCCGTTATAGGGCCGGGTCGTGGATTTCATTTTTTTTTAGCTTTGGACGTCGTGCTCTGGCTACTGACCCACAGCTCGACGATGTCCGGCATGATGCTGTAAATCGTCATGGTGTCGGTCAGGCTTCCCAGCCAGGCTTCTACGGTGTCCCCTACTTCCTCGCCGCCTGCGCGCAGCATGAGCCACGCCAGGTTCTCGATGACGGACAGATCCATGCTGCCCAGGGCGTTCGGATCTGCCAGCAGTTCGGCAGCCATGCCGTCCGGATCCTTGCGGGCCCGCTTCAGGGCTTCCGCTGATAACTTGATCCCGCCCAGCAGCTTCTGCATGTCCACGATGACGTCCCGCCCGAACTCCTTCCGGTACTGCCTCGGCAGCAGGGCGTTCGCGTCTACGGTCCGTTCTGTTCCTTCGATGTTGATTGTCTTCCGCATGTAGTCCTCCTCCTATATGCACGAAAAGGCGGACCCGAAGGTCCGCCGCTCTTTGCTGGTTGGTTAATTACGCAGGGATCTGCACCGCCGTGAACCACGCCGTCTTGGTCGCGTCCGGGGTTGCATCCGTCGTTCTGGCCTTAATAAGGCCTGCCTGGGTTGCCGGGCCGGTGACCAGCGGCAGCGCCTCGAACTCGAAGGTCTGGGTGACCGGTTCGACTTCTTCGGCGACCGTCTGGCTGCCTGCCGAGGGTTTGCTGGTCGGCACCACTCTGTAGAAGCAATTCAGCTCCTCGTCCTGGTCGCCCTCGATCTGGAAGAGAAGGGCGAAGGGCTTCGGCTGGATGCCGGTCTTCTCGTACAGGACCTTGCTGGTGGCGTCCAGGTCCATGCCCCAGACGTCCTGCAGCATCGCGTCGTTGATCCGGGCCATCTCCAGCTCGCCGGTGTACCCGTTGTTCGCGAAGGTCTTGTAGTATGCCACGTTATCGGCATAGAAGGTGCCGTCGGTGCCGTTGCTGTCCAGGGTCAGGCTGACAGCGCCGGGAACAGCCACCGGGGTGGCGTAGGTGTTCGCGGTGCCATCGGTGCTCTCGGTCAGTACGGCGTAATAAACATTTTTAAGTCCGAAGCGGACCTTGTTTTCTGCCATGTTTGGCCTCCTTATAACTGGAAGACCGTGAACTGGCAGCGCTCGTCGTCCAGGTACTCGGTCTCCTTCGTGTAGTAGAGCCCTGCCGCCGTGAAGGCCTGCTCGAACAGTGCCTCGGTGGCAAGGTCTCGGTCTTTGGTGTATAGTTCGACGCTGATCCGGGGCCGGCTATAGTAGGCCACGTTGTCCGCCGGAAACGAGTACGACTGCTGCTCGAAGAAGCAGACGTAGGGCAGCGCCGGCGCCTCGTTGATTGGCCACTGGTAGTAGGTCACCTTGTTCTCGAAGCCCGGAACTCCTTCCAGGATCTCGCGCATCTGCTTAATGGTCATTGATTGCCTCCTTTAAGGCGCGCTCGTATTCACTGACGGCCCACTGTTCCGCCGGACCGATGTGCGGCTGCCCGTTCACTCTCCCGCCGTTCGCGGTCGCATGGCCGTATTCCAGCAGGTGCGTCAACCGGTAGCGCGGCGCCGTCGCATAGATCGTCGCCTCGGTTTTGTCTCCCTTGGTCGTGACCTTAACGCGCCAGGCTTTCAGGTACCTGCCGGTGCGGATTATGTGCTTGCCCTTGACTTGGGCCTTTACGCGATCTCTGGTTTGCGCTCCGGTCTCGCGCGTGACCTTTTCGACGTCCGCATTGATGGCGTCTCGGTAGTCCGCCAGGGTGGCCGCTATAGCTGCAGCCAGGTCATCCGGCCTAATTGCCGCCATCGTCCTCTGGGACCTCCGGGTCGTTGGTGTTGCCCGGCTTTTCTTCCAGGTACAGCTCCAGCGTGTCTCCGCTCCGGAAGACTCGATAGATGCCGAAGTTCTTCAGCGTCCCGTTGGTCTCCATCTGCAGGATCTTCTCGCCCTCGTAGTCCGGCGCAAACATGTTGACCCGGTACTGTGCCTGCAGGCCGTTCTGCCCTGCTGCCGACCACTCCGCCCGGGTCACGCTCTCGCGCTCGCCCAGAAGCTGGCGCCGGCTCAGGCTGGCCACCAGCTGTCCGATCTGGTCCTTGACGTAGGTCTCCTTGACCAGATAGAAGTCGATTGCTTCAGCCATTGCTGCCGTCCCTCCAGTTTGTATAACCGGTCATGGTCTTCAGCTGTGAGAGCATGATGTGGTAGATGTCCCGCCACTCGTCCTTGTCTTCGTGGTTTCCGAAGCGCCATTTGACGTATGCAACCACCGCAGACTTGACCATCGGGGACGTCGGGGCGCCGGTTTCGTCGGTGGCCACCGTCACGTTCATCGCCTCCAGCTCAGCCATGCACGCCTGGATCAGCATCGACAGCTCAGCGTCGAAGGCTGTCGAAGTGATCCGCAGCGCGGTCTTTACAAGTTCCAGCATGTTGTTCTCCTCTCCTAATAACTGAAGTGGGCGGGCGGTAGGAGGACCGCGTCGCCCACATAAGCATCAGCCCTTCTTGGCCGTTGCCTTCTTCGCTGCCGGTTTTGCCGGCTTCTCTTCAGGCGCCGGTGCCGCGTTGTTGAAGGCGATCAGTCTGGCGGCCTCCTGATCGGAGACTTCCAGGACCGTGCCTTTAGCGAAGCGGACCACGGTGTCGTTCGTCAGGATGACCTTCTTCATTAGGCTGCCACCTTCGCGAAGTACAGGTTGCCGGTGACTGCGACGGATGCCGCCTGTCTGCCCAGCAGTCTGACGATGTCGCTGGTCATCAGGGTGTGCTCGTCCAGCTTGAACTTGATCTCGTCGCCGTTCGGTCTGTTCAGGGTTACGCCATACAGGTCGCCGATGATGGGCACCGTGGCGTAGTCGGATACGATGACTTCGCGACCGTCGAACGGGTCGACGCCGTAGGTCGCAGCCATCTGCAGGCCGCGGTAGGTTGCATAGTCAGCCGGGCTGACGATGACCACCAGGTCTTCAGCAGCTCCGGACAGCAGCGCTCTCGCGTCTACGAAGTCGGTGATGGCACCTGCAGCGGAGCCGGTCTTAGCTACGGCAGGTCTGGCCGCGGTCGCGGTCTGCGGAGCGGCGAGGATGGCATCGATGACGGCCTTCTCTTCGGCTTTGATGATGCCGCGGGTGATCTCGTCATAGATGTACTCGATGAAGCTCTCGCTGTTCTCCATCAGTTCGTCAGAGAAGCTGACCCACTTCTTGAAGCTCGCCGGGTTCATGGTTACGATGCCCAGGGTGAGGGCTTCTTCGTCGACTGCTGCGCCGCCTTCAGCGTGCAGGGTCGCCACGGG
>ODAI010878893.1_pt1 | contig 24424 bp, 19 predicted proteins | sample 1539321 | NCBI WGS metagenome assembly ODAI01 (sample SAMN02144231, study PRJEB22623) | gut metagenome | biome: sheep rumen | host: Ovis aries | place: New Zealand
CACGTATATTCTGTATCTTGTTTTCTTTTCCCCATCGCAGGATGCAAAACTTGCAAGCAAAATCTGCGCAAAAATCACCATAAACAAAAAATATGTCTTCTTCTTCATACCGCTCTCCTTTTTTAGACGCATATTGTGGTAAGCCGCTTGAGTTTTTCCTCATACTCTTCTTTTAGTATAGAAAAGACCCGTCTTCCTTCGTAGTGGTCTTTGCGCCAGAAAAAATCGCGGAAGGTCCCTTCGTAAGTAAGGCCGCATTTTTCTATGACCTTTCGTGACGCTTCGTTTTCTGTGCGGCAGTCTATTTCAATCCTGTGCAGGTTGATTTTTTCAAAGCCAAAGGCAATGACCGCTTTTGTCATCTCGGTGGTATATCCTTTTCCCTGGAAGGCCGGCCCGACAACATATTCAATTTCGCCATGCCGGTTTTTTGTGTCCATCGTAAAATAAGCGATTTGCCCTATGCATTCGTTTGATTCTTTTTCTATAACTGCCCAGCGGTAATAATCATCCTTTGAATACGAAACGATATACTTTGTGTCAAATAAACTCTTAACCGCCTCTGGGGTTGGGTAGTATGGCTCGCCGTAATCATATTGCGTTTTTTCATCGGAAATCCAATTCCGGAGCATTGAATCAATGTCTGTGTATTCAAAACGGCGCAGAATCAATCGTTCTGTCTCTATCGTTTGCGTTCCAACATGAGTAAGCATACAATCCACCTTTTTTCTTAACGATATAGTAAATTGCCCTAGTGGTCAACAGAGGAAGTATTTGTAAAAGGTTGGTGCAAATGTTAGCGGTTGTATCTCGGTACAGACCCTGAAACAAGTTCAGGGTGACTGTTGTTTGTTATTCGATACGCTGGGGAACGTAATGCGTACTTGCCAAACAATATCAAGCCATGGAGGGCGGGTTAGCAACATGCAGAATTGCATAGCGATTCTGCAATCATAAAAAAATCCACGGAGGGATTTTCTTATGCGTACTTGCCAATGAATATCGAGCCATGGAGGGCGACTTAGCAACATGCAGAATTGCGTAGCGATTCTGCAATCATAAAAAAATCCACGGATGGATTTTTTTTACAGGTATGTTTTACTCTTACTTGCCAAATAGTAACAAGCGCATGGATGCGCGGCTTAGTAGCATGCAGAAGCCTCTGGCTTCTGCAATACCCAAGAAAATCCACGGAGGGATTTTCTTGGGTCATACGCCCGATTGGAAGGGTGGCGTAGCCAGACCGCCGCAGGCGGGCCGGAGCGAAAGCGTAGCCCTGGAAAGCGGGTGACGCGATAGGCTGGCGGTCGAATTAGCCAAAAGACAGGATGGTAGAACTAAAAAAAGTACCGTCCAGAAAAACTTGGGGATTAATATTGGAGTTAGCTTTAGCTTACCTATCGCAGCCATTTTACAAAAATATATAGCAAATTTTAAGTGCATGTGTTATAATTTTGTTTAATCTATAACTTTTATAGAAGTTGGCAATAAAAATTTGAGTTTTAATTTGTATTGCTGCAAGTACGGATGCTGTTTTTCCGGAAGATTGTATCTTCTGCCTGCTTCCGTGCAAGAGAGGTTTTACTATATGCCAAAAGTTATGTCTTACAAGGCCGGTTCAATAATTTTCTTTGCCGGAGACAAGGACGACAGGATTTTTATTCTTCATAACGGAAAGGTTGAACTTTCTGCGGTTGATATAGTTTCGGAGTTGGAGATTAAGGAGCAGGTTAAGCAGGGGGACTTTTTTGGCGTAAAGAATGCGCTCATCAAGGAGCAGAGGACAGATACGGCCCGTGCTGTTACAGACTGTCAGGTTATTGCCCTTACCCCCCAGGAATTTGAGAAGAGCTTTTCCGCAAACAGGGAAGTTATGCTAAAGATGCTTACCAGTTTTAACCGCTCGCTTCGTTCCCTTCACTACAGCACGGAGACTTTGTTAAAGAAGCGCGATACCGTTGCGACCAGGGAAGACGGCATGTTTGCCATTGCAAAGGCCTATTTTAATTCCGAGCGTTATTTTTCTGCGGTTTACCAGTGCGAAAAACTTTTGCGCGACATTCATGAGCTTGCCAATAAGGATGCTATTACGGAGCTTTTGGGAGAGGCCCGCGTAAAGGCTTCTTCACAGGCGGAGATGGAGCTTAAGAGCCATTCTTCTGCTTCTTCTTCCGACGACGAAAGCAAGACCATAAAGCAGTTTTCTCTTCCTGTATTTGACCGCTTTACAAAGAAATACAGCGATGGAGACGTAATTATCTCTGAATTTACAAAGTCAAAGTCTTTCTATTTTGTTAAGTCCGGCGAGGTGGCTGTAGAAAAGCTTATCAACGGCAACATGAAGAGGTACGGTATTGTAAAGCCGGGCGAAATCTTTGGCGAGATGGAACTTTTGGAGGAGAGCACAAGGCAGGCCACTGTCGTTGCAAGAGGTTCTGTTTCCTGCCTTAAGTTCAACAAGGACAATTTTAATTCCGTAGTTGTGAACAATCCTATTATTGCCATGAACATGCTGCGCCTGGTCTGCAAGCGTATTTTTGAGCAGAGGCGCGACCTTAAGATTCTTTGTATTAAGGACTGGAGCGTTCGCATTGCGGATGTTTTCTTAAAGTATGTGGAAGTTCAGAAGCCTGTTGGTGCGGACGAGGAAGACCAGAAGCGCACGATAAGCTGCACAATCGACGACATTTCCCAGGATGCAAACCTTTGCCTTAACGACACCCGCGATGAACTGAACAAATATGTTTCCCGCAACAAAATTGCAATTTACGACGACCGCATCGTAATAAAGAACATAATGGACATGAAGCGTACGGTAGATTCCTACTACGCCAACAAGGAAGAAGAAAAGAAGGGGCAGAAAAAATAAGGCAAAACATGGAAAGCAGTTTTGGGGTTTACTGCCAGCATTTACAGATGTTTTCTTTGGTCAAGATTTGTAGATAATCTGCCATTATGCCAAACTTGTTTCGGCATCTGTACTGGTTGCAGCGTAATGAGGGGCTGTCCAAAAAGTTTAAGTCACAGTGTCATTCCGAACTGCTACGCCACATTCGCACGCACTTGCTACGAATGTGGATTCGGAATCTATGCACTGCATATAGTGTAGATACTGAAATTGGTTGCAAGCAACCGCGTTCAGCATGACATTGCTTTTAGGGCAGCCCCGACGCTAGGCGGTTAAGTTTTTATAAGAGCTTCCGGGGGGTGCCTCTCCCCAAAGCGGAGGCAGGCATTTTTTTGCTAAGCGGGCAAATTATTTCCCCGGTCAAATTATTTTTTCCCAAACAAATCAATGTAGCCAGCAATGAATACCGCCGCAATGATAACCGGGGCAATAAACTTGATGTAGAATTTTATGACCTTGTTGTTGGGGAATTTTACCCCCTTGCCTGTGTTCACTTCTGCAATGAATTTGTCCCAGCCCCAGCCGTACTTCCATGAGCAGAAGAGGATAAAAATCAGCGAGCCAAGCGGAAGAAGGTTCTGGCTTACGAGGAAGTCTTCAAATCCGTCTATGCTAAGCCCCAGGATTCTGACTGTTTTCCAGACATTCATGCCAAGCGCGCATGGTATGGAAAGAATTGTTACCAGCACAAAGTTTACCGCAACAGACTTTTTCCTAGACCAGTTCCACTTATCCATGGGGAAGGCCACAATGTTTTCAAATACAGCGATTACCGTGGAAAGGGCTGCAAAAGACATAAAGAGGAAGAAGAGTGTGCCGAATATTCTGCCGGGTACTGCGCCCATGGAATTGAATACGTTGGGAAGCGAAAGGAATACAAGTCCAGGCCCGGATGAAGGTTCAACTCCAAAAGCGAAACTTGCGGGAAAGATAATAAGCCCGGAAAAAATTGCCACAAAGGTGTCCAGCCCTATTACGCGGAGTGATTCACCGGTAAGCGAATAGTCCTTTCCGATATACGAACCGAATATTTCCATTGAACCGATACCAAGGCTAAGCGTAAAGAATGCCTGTCCCATGGCAGCATAAAGCAGTGGCCAGATACCGTCTTTCATTGCGTTGCCAAAGTCTGGCATTAGGTACCATTTGTAGCCGCCAGATGCACCCGGCAAGAAAAAGGAGTAGACTGCAAGACCAATCATGATTACAAAAAGGGCAGACATCATTATTTTTGTGATTCTTTCTACACCCTTCTTTAGGCCAAGAAAGCAGGTACCAAAACCAATGACGATTACAAGGACCATCCAGAAAATAAGCGTGCGGGGATTCCCTACGGTTGCCTCAAAGGTTGCGCCAACCTGTTCGCTCGTTATGCCGGAAAGCTGACCGCTTGCCATCTGGTAGAAATACTTAAGGAACCAGCCTGCAACGACCGTATAGAACATCATAAGCAGGTAGTTTCCAACAATGGCAAAGTTTCCGTAGATATGCCACTTTTTGCCCTGGGGTTCAAGCTCCTTGAATGCCCTTGCAACGCCCCTCTTGGAAGCCCGGCCAATTGCAAATTCCGCAAGCATTACCGGAAGTCCCAGTATGATAAGAAAGACAAGGTAGATAAGGACAAAAGACGCTCCGCCGTATATTCCTGTAATATAGGGGAAGCGCCAAACATTTCCAAGACCAATTGCACATCCGGCGGAAAGCAAAAGAAAGCCCAGCCTTGTGCCTAAAGTTTCTCTGTTTTTTATATCGCTCATAAGGGCAGTCTAGCACATTTTGAAATTATGTTAAAGATTAACGTTTCTATTTTTAGAATTTTTTAACCGCCATTCCCAACTGGCTTTTGAACCTATGTTTCTTCTGGACGAAATTTTTTTTCGTCTACCAGCTTCTTCCTTGGCTAATCCGACCGGATGTTACTTTGCGCCACCGCCCTTCCGCCCTTCGGTAACCCTCATCCCGCTTCGCGGGACTAAAGGGGCTCCACGGCGGCGTATGACCCAAGAAAATCCCTCCATGGATTTTCTTGGGTATTGCAGAAGCCGAAGGCTTCTGCATGCTGCTAAGCCGCGCATCCATGCGCTTGTTACTCTTTGGCAAGAAAGAGGTAAATATCCCTCCATGGATTTTTTTATGATTGCAGAATCGCTACGCAATTCTGCATGTTGCTAAGCCGCCCTCCATGGCTTGATATTGTTTGGCAAGTAAGAATTACGTTCCCTAGTGTATCAAATAACAAACAACAGTCACCCTGAACTTGATTCAGGGTCTGTACCTACCATGGTTGCTGAGCGCAGTCCAAGGCCCGCCATCCGTGGCTTGATACTGATTGGCAAGGAAGATTTTAAATCTGACTGTCATTCGTAAGCGATTTTGTCCATATCAGGCCTCAAAAAATCAAGGACTTTTTCCTGAACAAATTCGAATTTGTAATACGCCAAATGCTGTCGTACGAGGGAATGTATTTCTTTCGTACAACAGGCTTTACCATATCAAAATCCATCATAAATGACTAAATGCCTTAAATTCATAAAAATTATTTCGAGCTGGTTTTCCCCCTCCAAGATTCGGGGTCCAAGGGAACTCCCTTGATAATATTTTCATTTTTAAATCAGAAGATTTTAAATCAGCCTTGATTTTTTTTTAACAGAATTATAATTTTCTCACTATGAATACAGTAGAAGAAAAAGGCAGTCTTGCCGAAGCGTTTTTTATGAAAGGATTTAACTGTTCCCAAAGTGTTGTTGCCGCCTTTGCCCAGGAGCTGGGGCTTAGCCAGGAACAGGCTGTAAAGATGTCTGCCGGCTTTGGGGCTGGCTTTGGCCGCATGAGGGAAGTCTGCGGTGCTTTTTCCGGAATTGTATTTGTAATAAGCACTTTGTACGGTAACACAGATCCTGCCGGTAAGTCCGCCTTTTACAAAGAGATACAGGATTTGGCTCAGAGCTACCGGGAGCGCAACGGCGGAAATTCCATTGTTTGCAAGGAACTTTTGGGGCTAAAAAAAGCCGAGGGAACTTGGCTGGCGGAAAAACGAACTGATGACTATTACCAAAAGCGCCCCTGTCCAAAGCTAGTAAAACTTGCCGCAGAAATTACCCAGGAATATATAGAAAGGCATTGAAAAAGGTTTTCAAGGGCGTACCCTTGTACCCCGAATTTGGAGGGGAGGAAACCGCTCGGAGTCCGAAGCCCGCTGTTTCCTCCCCTCCAAACCACCTTCGACGGTACGCACTTGCTACCGTCTCATCCCTGGGCACGGCTTAGGGGCCATATCGCTCAATGTATCGCGATATGCCTAAGAACCCCGGTTGTTAACAAATGTTTTTTTGTGAATGTTCCCTTCGACGAACTCAGGGAACGTTTTTTCTTTCTTGCCAGGCAATATCGAGCCATGGAGGGCGGGTTAGCAGCGTGCAGAAGTGCGAAGCGCTTCTGCAATCCTGGAAAAATCCATGGAGGAATTTTTCCAGGCGACCTACGCCCGATTGGAAGGGCGGCGTAGCCGTTGCAGTTGGGTGCGGTCCCTGAGCAAAGTCGAAGGGCCGAACCCAACTGCAATGGAGCGGTAGCGGAACCCTGGAAAGCGGGGAAGGCAAACGGTAGTGTATGTTTGCAATAAAAAAAATTGCCCAGCCCCTAGAGTTCCGTCCAAAAATTATTTTATAAGTTCGTTTGCCCTTTTAAGAGCGTCGTTTATGTTGTCAAAAATGTTTTCGCGGCCAATTTTGTCTGCCATGCCCATTTTTTCGCAGAGCATGTAAGGCTGGGTGTGGATTCCCGAAAGGACAATCTGGATTTTGTTTTTGTCGCAGAGGGCCTTTAGCTGCTCAAGGGCGCGGATTCCGCCAGCGTCTATGTAGAGGGTGTTCCTCATTCGCAGGATAAGAACCTTGTAACCAAGGCCTGCACGTTCCGCCGCAAGCTCAAATTTGCGTATTGTTCCAAAGAAGAGCGAGCCGTCAATTTCGTAGACCATGACACTGTTTGGAACGTCTATCTTTTCTTCGTTGCCGTCGCCCCTGATTCCTGTTACGATTGTGCGCTGGCCTGCCTGGACTTCGCTAAGGTCACTAATTTTCTTTATAAAGAAGAATGCCGCAAAGATAAGGCCTACGCCGATTGCGTAAGTAAGGTCAACAAATACCGTAATAAGGAAGGTTACCAAAAGAACGCAGATGTCGGATTTTTCTCCCTTTAGCAAGGCCCTGATTGCGCTTACCCCTGCCATGTTCCATGCTACGGAAATTAGCACTGCCGAGAGGGCTGCAAGGGGAATGTATTCAACGTACTTGCCAAAGAATACCATTATTAGGAGGAGAATTACCGCGTGAACCATTCCGGCAACAGGTGTCCTTCCTCCGTTCTTGATGTTTGTGGCTGTGCGGGCAATTGCTCCTGTTGCAGGAAGACCACCAAAGAGTGGGCTAAGCAGGTTTGCTATACCCTGACCAATAAGCTCATTGTTTGAGTCGTGCTTGGTTCCTATCATACCGTCTGCAACAACAGCAGAAAGAAGGGACTCTATGGCGGCAAGGATTGCGATGGAGCAGGCGGTGGGGAATACGTCTATTATTGTCTGTATGTCCAATGCCGGAAGCTGGGGCTTTGGAAGCGATGAAGGGATTGTGTAGCGGTCCTTGATTATGTCTGTATGGAGGTCTGTGTAGTTTGAGATTATGATGTTTGCGACTGTTGCAAGGATGATTACAATCAGGCTGCCGGGGATTTTTTTTGTTACCTTGGGCCAGAGGAAGATTATTACAAGGCAGATGATTGCCATTGCGGATGAATACCAGTCTATAGTATGGAAGGAATTTGCATAGGCAAGTATTTTTCCTGTAAAGGTTCCCGGAAGCTTTCCTGTGGTAAGGCCAAAGAAGTCTCCAATCTGGCCGGTTGCAATCGTTATGGCTATACCGGCTGTGAATCCCGTTACGATTGTGTAGGGGATGAATTTGACAAGTCCGCCCATCTTAAAAACGCCCAGCAGAATAAGAATGAGTCCTGCAAGTAAGGTTGCAGTGGCAAGTCCCGCCATGCCAAGCTGGGGGTTGTTTACGATTTTATAGATGATGACCGTAAAGGCACCTGTTGGGCCTCCGATCTGGCACTTTGTTCCGCCGAATGCCGCAATGCAGAAGCCTGCAATGATGGCTGTGTAGAGGCCTGTCTCCGGGCTGCACCCCGAAGCGATTGCAAAGGCAATGGAAAGGGGAAGGGCAACAATGCCAACGATGATGCCGGCAATGAAGTCCGTCATGAATTTTTTTGCATTATAGTCTTTTAATGAACTGAGCAACTCTGGTTTGTACATTTTGAATTCCTGTAAAAAAAGATTACTTATTCTGGTGATTTTTTTGCTTTTATGCAAGGGGAGAGTTTTAGGTTGTAAGTTTTAGGTCGTCCTGCTTGAAGATGGGGTAGGTTATGTTGAGCAGGGTGCCGAAGAGCAGGGTGAATGCCCATGTGCGTGGATGCTGGGCTGGCGAGAGAAAGCGGCTAAGGATGTCTTGGGCAAGGGAAGATGGGTTTCCAACTATGTCCCAGGAATTCCACCTTAGGAAGCGGCCAATATATACCCCAAAGGCAGAAATGTAGATGAGGACTATGCTTACTACCGGCGCAAACTTGCACTTTAGCTTTGCCCTTATTATTTTTTCTTCCATCATCTGTAGGCTAACAAAGCCGTATGTTAACCCCGCAAGGGCGTAGCTAAGAAGCATAATCAGGTCGAACCAGGTGGGGGCGGAGCGCCAGTTCCTGTTTCCAAGGTGCAGCAGGTCGGTTAGTATGTAGGGCGCGTTGGGGAAAAATGGCAGCCAGACCATGGTGAGCAAAAGAAGGGGAAGGGTTCTTTTTACGTCCTTAATATAGATTATTGAAGATGCAAACCAGGGAATAAAGGCCAAGAAAAGGTTCCAAATCATAAAGGTGTAGAGCGTGTAGCCCGTCATAATCCTTCGGCAGAGGGAAAGCGCTATGGAAAAAAGGGATATGGCAAGCAGAACCCAGGTGCTTTTGTGGCTGAACAGTTCCTTAAAATACGACTTCATGGGTCTATATTACAATTAAAGCCTGTGGTCTGCAAGATGGGGGCAAGGTAGTAATAGTGGGTAAAACTTGTTTTTTTGTGCCAGTGTGATATAATATTTTATTATAGGATAGATACTGAATCAAGTTCAGCATGACAGTAAAGGAGTGGATTTATGAAAGTAAAATTTTTTTTAGCTTCACTTGTTTTCTTTTTTGCACTACTGTCCTCTTTTGTTTCATGCTCTTTAGGCAGGGACGAAGGAACTGTTAAGATTGCCATTCCTTCTAGGGCTGCCTTAGCCCGCTCACGGAATTACGCTGCAAGGGCTGTGGACGGAGAGTACATATCCATTTTTATTGTTGGCGACTACGAAGATAAAAAGACTATTCCCTTTGTGGAAACTGCTCAGACCGTAACCTTTGACTCCATTCCTGCGGGGGCGGCGGTTAGGGTTGTGTGTACTTATAATCTCTACCATTCTGGTGAGGAGCAGGCTACTAATTGGAAGCTTGGATCTATTGGTGTTAGCGATGAGATTGTGATTGTTGGAGGGGAAGAGCAGTCGGCGGCAGTTGTGATGAAGGATATTGAACTTTACAGAGATGCAAATATTGCAAAGCTGTGCTATGTTGAAGATGAAGGTGTTTCATATATTTCCCTGCCAGGCTCGTGTAGTTATGAATTTAAGTTTGAGCGATCGGAATCGATATCTTACACTACATCTTCTGCCATTTGTGCGCTTTCAGAAGGTTCTACGGCAAGTATGTTTTCTGTTACTGCAAGGATATTCTTTGATGGTACTTGTGTTTTAAAACTTTATGGCTATAGCGATGACTACGGCGGTTGATGCTTCGCGAATAGGTTCTACTAAACGGGGAATGCATTTTACCTTCTTTTGAAAAAAGTTTGACTTGCTTCTTTGAATAGCGGTGACCTAAAATAGCAGGCAAGGTAGAGTAAATTTGGTATAAGCAGACAGACAAGTGCTTTTGCTAGTAAAGCAGGAATGCCCTTAAGTGGAATGTGCAAACATATAAAGTAAGATATAAAGCATGCTGTTAGGGTTACGCTTGCGTAGAGCAGGTGAAGTAGATAATATTCTGAAATTTTTATTCTGGTAAAATAATGCTTGTAAATAATTGAGCTGCCCCAGAGAAAATTTATAAAGAACAAAGAAATAAGCGTAGCTATGACAATGCCGTATACTCCCCAGAATTTGCCAAGGATAAAATTCAGTATGATGTTAGAAACCGCTTCTAGTATGTTTCTCCAACGGTTTTCCCACCACAGTCCACATGCATCAGAATAGATTGCACGGATATCTCCCATTTTTAATACGTAGAAATATACGCAGAAAAGTATTACGACAGGGAAAGCAAACATCATGTCTTTGCCAAATGCAATTTGCGTAAAGGGCTGGTAGAGACACAAGAGGCAGACCGTGCAGCAGCCCGCAAGCCACATGTAGATAAAGTTGAATTTTTTCATGTCTGAATAATTTTTTTCCTGGCTTTCCGTAACAATGCTGTTGCCAATGCCTGCCAGTATTGCTGGCCAGATAATTCCAAAAACGGATAGAAGTGCATGCATTATGTAATAATAGTTGTTGTATATTGCCGTAAGTCTTAAGCCTAAGAATGCGGATATAAAAATGCTGTCAAAAGAGTTCCTTGTTACATGACATATTTTTGTAATGAAAAGTCCTGTTACCTTTACCTTGATTTCTTTTTTTGTTTCGCTATTTATACTTCCTTTGCAGATAATGTCGGGGAACATTTTTTTGCTGCAAATTTGTGTGCAGATGTTTTGTATTAGTGTAGCGGCAATATTCATAATTACATAAAAGTAAAAGTTCTTTGTAAGAATGATTATTACTAGCTGGGCTGTGCATGTAATTAAATGGACTGCGGTATTTATATTGCTAATTACGTCTACCCTCTGATAAGCGTTAATAAGTGAATTCTTATAGGCAAAAAGCAAATAGCTTAAATCAGTTGAGCAGAGGTATAGTGCATACAAGACATAAATGTTTATGTCAGCCGGACAGCTTCCCTTTATTAGACTTGGCAAAAATGGGAGAATTGCTAATCCAACAAGCGTTATGATGAATCCTATGGCAAAATAAACCTTTCGGTAAAAATTTAATATCGTGCACAAAGTTTCTTTGTCATCATTTGCAATAGGCTTGTACATGCTGTAGACAACCGCGCTGCTAAAGCCAAGTTCAGTGATGTTTAGCACGGTTAGGATTGATTTAAACAGACTTCCCAAACCAAGGTATTCTGCTCCAAGTATGCGAATCATTACCATGCGGATAACAAAGGGAAATGCCAATGTAACCATTTTGTTGAGGAGCCCAAAAAAAATATTCCGCTTGGCGTTTTTGGTTCGGTTGAATTTCATGTGTGCTACAGATTCCTTATTACTTCAAAATTGCGTTCACAATTTTTATTATCATACAAAGTAAAGAAATCTTCTATTCTGTGTTTATAGACATCGGCCAATGTACATGAATTCTTAAAATAGGCCTCCAGCTTTTCAATCAAAATTTCTTCCTTGTTGCAAATTTCTCCAAAGCCATCTTTTTCATACGAAAAATAACCTTGTTGATAATGTCGCTCTCGAAGTTTTTCTAAATCGAATTGATAATAAAGCAGCGGCTTTTTCATATATGCAAAATCAAATGCAACACTTGAATAATCCGTAATAAGTAAAGCTGATTCCATAAGAAGTTTTTGAACATCATATTCATGCCAATCAGCCAAAATTATGTTCTTGCAATCAGTATTAAAGTGGTAAAGGAATTTTTGCATGTGTTTATGAGGATAAAAAACAAGAGTCATATTATATTCTTGCAAAAGTTTTTGCAACCTTTTATTGAAGATTAATGATTGGTAAACCTTAAAATATTCAGTTTTCGTAAAATCAGAAACATCATCATATTTATAGGATGATGAAACTGGGCGCGCAATCCAGTCACGCCATGTTGGCATAAGAAGAATTTGGTTTGGTTTGTATACGGATTTATAATTATACAAATTGTCAAACCGGCATAAGCCGCAGAGTTTTACAATATTTTTTCCTGTATAGCCATATTGATGTTCAACATATTCATGTTCTCGTTTTGTAGAGGTAACAAAAATTGAAAATTTGCACACTTCAGAATAAAATGTTTTTATGTCGTCTTTTATAATTCCATGTTGTAAGAAAACTCTTCTATTTTTTAAGAGCCCTGAAATCTCCAGAAAGAAACATAATGCGGCATTGGGTTTTCCGAATTTTTGGGAACTTATATTTTTTGATGCAGCCAAATAATAAATCCAATGCAGAAAAGTTCCGTAGGCAATGACTTTTCCTAAAATTTTTACACGTTCATAATCAGGAGAATTTTTCTTTATTGCATATACGCAATCAATTTCAGGATGATTTTCTCTGATATACTTAAAAAGCCAATAGCCATTGTCGCGGGCATCGTTTCCGTCATCGCATATAAGCCACATATCTTTATGCAGCAAACGAAAGATAACACTGATTGGTAAAGCAAAGAGAAAAATAAAAATATGCAGTATATCATTTGGCTTTACATATTTAAAACGATTTATAAATTTTGTCATTCTTAACCTCCTGAAAACTTTCTTAGAAATTTTTACAAATGTTTAAGATAAAGTGGATATATAACAACTCTATACTTTATATTATTTCTGTCCAATTAAAATAAAGCCTTTTTTAAGTAAAAATCTTTCCTGTACTGTTTCTCCAAAAAACTTCATAAAACAAAGACTTAACACATGTACAAATTTATCACAGTTTTAGCACAATTGCTAGCTTTCGTAGGGCATTGGTTTTGGAAAAATCGGTTTTAAGGAAAATTCAGATTAAAATTCCACCATAGTTTGGAATTAGGTGATACGAAAGGCATGATTATATAACCGAAAGTCTTGCAATGCTAATGTCAATCAGCAAAATTGCCGAAACTATATAGAAAGAACTGCTTGTAACTTAACAAGACTTACCTTTGGCATGAAAGAAATTTTTTCTGACTATGTACCCAATTTTAACCTTGGCCTAAATGTTGACATGTTGGCTTTGCTCGAGTGGAACCAGAGGGTTGGCTCTTGGAGGTATACGAGATGTTGTTTTTCAGACTTAAGGAGACTCTGTGAATTTTACTAAATTACTGATACATTCCAGTCTGCCTGTGCGGGAGATTTCTGAAAATCAAAGTTCTCAGTTAAAAAAGGAAGAACTTGTATTTTTTTCGGGGGGGGGGAGCATGCCTGAAGCCGAAAACCAAGAGTCTAAAATTGAATACCCAAAATTTACCGCAACGATTGCATGCTATGCTAAGGATAATCCAGAGCACTTTGAGTCTGCCTTTCTTAGCATCTACTATCAGACTCTCCGTCCGGACGAAATTATAATTACAGTTGACGGCCCCATACCGCCAGAATTGGACGAAGTTGTGCAACGCTTTGGGCGCGACTTTCATGCGCTTGTTCTTAGGACTGCCAGAAACAAAGGCCAGGCTATGTCCCATGCACTGGCTGTTGCCCATGCAAAATATGACTGGGTTGCAATTATGGATGCCGATGACATAGCCCTTCCAGACAGGTTTGAAAAGCAGCTTTCGTATATTGCAGAGCATCCGGAGGTTTCTGTTATTGGGGGGCAGATAGAGGAGTTCATCGATAGCCCTTACAATGTTATAGACAAGCGTGAAGTTCCAGTGGATGACTTGATGATAAAAAAATATCTTAAGAAAAGGTGTCCCTTTAACCACATGACAATTATTATGAACAGCCCTAAGGTTAGGGAAGCATGGAATTACCTTGGCAGATATAACGAGGATTACTTTTTATACTGCAGGTTATTTTTGCAAGGAGCTGTATTCCACAACCTGCCCGACACGCTTGTATATGCCCGTGTTGGAAACGGAATGTACAGCAGGCGGTGCGGATGGGGGTATTTTAAGACCCTTGCAAGGCATCAAAAATGGATGTTGAAATATAAGATTATTTCTTTTCCGCTTTTTTGTTTTAATGTTCTTGTGCGCTTGTTTGTTCATGCCCTTATGCCAAACTGGCTGCGCGGTTTTATTTACCAAAAGCTATTAAGGCGACATGCTGCAAAACATGATGCTTTGCAGATGTATGGCGAAGAAGTGGATAAACAGTTGACTTCTTATTTTGATAAAGTATTACATATTGATGCATAAGGCTGTGAAAAAATTTTACAGAGGCTTTTTTAGGGTTGTTTTTATATAAGTCTTTGCGATAAGCCAAGAAAGTCTTGGGCTGATTCTGAATAGTATCAATTTTATTTTAGCATTAAAAAGAAGTTTGCATTTGAGAAGTTTTAGAGAAAATATTTCATCGTATTTCTTTTTTATTTTTGCCTCTTTGTAAAAGTCGGCTATTTTATTGTAGTCGTTATAGTAGATGTTGTATATCATAAGCAGTAATCCAAGTTCGTTATATAAGAAGTCGGGGTATATGTTTTTTATGTAGTTGTATCGTTCAATACAGGCCTTATACATATCGATTTGTCTAACTCGTGCTCTTGTACCTGATAAACTTTCTTTGCGCCTTAAATAATAGTATTTATATTGATTGCTGAATATTATTTCTTTGGATTCTATATAAGTCTTGTACGTAACTGCGACATCGTTTATTATTCTGTCTTCAAATCGTATACTGTTGAATATGCTTTTGTGGTACAGTTTGTTCCATGTGGTTCCTGCATAGCCAATAGACAATAATATTTCTTTAATCATTTCTTTGGCATCTTTTATGCAGATTTCTTCTTTTTTGTTTTTCTTTGTGAAATTATAATCATATATTTTTAAAGTCTCGCATGTGGCGATTTTTTTGTTGTAGGTTTTTATGAGTTTGTAGAGGTATTCAACTGCATCTGGTTCGATGAAGTCGTCTGCGTCTACAAAGTAGAGGTATTCTCCGTTTGCATTTTCTATTCCGGTGTTTCGGGATAGGCCTAGGCCTTGGTTTTTGGTGGTTATTATTTTAATTCTTGTGTCGCTGTATGAATTGCATATATCTAGCGTGCTGTCGGTGGAGCCGTCGTTGACGATAATTATTTCCAAGTTTTTGTATGTCTGATTGACTATACTGTCCAGACACTTTTTTATGAATTTTTCTCCGTTGTAGACATTTACTATTACGGATATTAGATCATTCATGTTTCTGCATTCCTTCTTGTTTTTCAAGCTAGTTTGTCTGGACTGGATATTTTGATTTTAGCATGGATTTTTTGAATTGTAAAATTTTTTTTCAGAAAGGTTTCAGATATTTTGAATGAAGGGGCTAAAACTGCGTCAGGCCGAATTTATTTTAGCATTTGTTGAAGATGGATATTGGAACTTATGCAAATCCCGAATCCACATTTGTAGCAAGTGCGTGAAAATGTGGCGTAGCAGTTCGGGGGTGACGGTTCTTCTTTTAGTTTACCGTAATCTGTGAGGCCTGTTTGCCGTCTGGGGCGTAGCAGCGGATTGGGTTTGTGCGGTCTACGATGGTGTTCATGCCGTTGTAGAAGGCGTACTGGTAGGTTCCAGGGGGGAGGGGAAGGTCAAATTCGTAGATGCCGGGGGTCGTTTCGCGCATGGTGTAGATCCAGCTGTCCCAGTTGGTGAATGAGCCGCCAAGGCGGATTTGCTGGCCCTTTGTTCCTTTGTAGACAAAGTGGACGCGGCCGTCTTTTTTTTGTTCGGTTACGAAGGGAATGCTGCGGTTTGCGTCTACCTGGGAGACGAGGACACCGCACTTGTCGCTGTATGTTTTGTTGCTGTTGTAGGGGTCGGTTGTCCACAGTCCGTCGATTATTAGGCGGTAGCGTACTACCTGGACGTCTTTTGGCAACTTTATGATGAAGAACTGGAGTGATTCCTGAACTTTGTAGTCTGCGTCGTAGATGTTGCGTATCTTGAAGGAATGTATGGTTTTATATTCTTCGTGCTCAAAGGCGATTCCGATGTGGCGGGCGTTGTTTTTTGCGGTAAAAACGAGGTTTTGTCCCTGGATGAAGGGGGCCTGAACTGTGTCCAGTTTTGCCACGATGTTGGCAAATTCGGCATCCTGGTCATCTTTTGGGGCAATATAGGGCCTTAAGGGTACAGAGGATTCTGCTGCGAAAAGCTGAGAAGCTGAGAGTAGGGTAATTGTAAATAAAAATAATATAGGCCTAAAAAAACTATTCTTATTCATACTTCGATTATCGGTCATTTTTTAATTTTATGTTAGGGGGGGGAGGGGATTTTTTGCATAAAAAATTTATTTTTTCAAGGGGGGGCCCTTGGACCCCGAATTTGGAGGGGGAAAACCAGCTCGGAGTCCGAAGCCCGCAGGTTTTCCCCCTCCAAACCTCCCCCTTTCTTTGGGCACGGCTTAGGGGCTAGCCCCTAAGAACCCCTCTGTTTAACAAATAATCTTCTTGTTGAATGTTCCTTTCGACAAGTTCAGGGAACGTGTTTCTTTCTTGCCAAGAAATGTCGAGCCAAGGAGGGCGGGTTAGCAGAGGGGATGATTTCCGAGCGACCTACGCGGGATTGGAGGGGCGCGCGTAGCGCGTTGCGGAGCAATGGAGCCGGAGGGCGGAACCCCGGAAAGCCCGTAAAAAATGGCCTCCTTGCCATTTTTTACTTACAGGTCTTCTGCCGAAGACCTGCGAAATTTTTACGCTAAGATGTGACGCACCCTCCATGGTGCTGCTTGTTTGCAGGTAAAAAATGGCAAGTGTCGATTTTAGCCAAGGAATGAATGGTGGAGCGGATAAAGGTTCCGTCCAAATTCAGAGGAAAATGGATTGGGAACTTGGATGGACAGGAAGTTTCCGGATTGAAGGTTTTAAACTTTGGGTTGAGTAGTAGAATTTATGAGTGCGGAATGTTATACTTTTATATATGAAGAAGATAGTTACTTTTTCTACGAACCAGAGGGTTATTGATACCGTGCAGAAGTCTTGCGAGCTGTATTCGGCTTTCTTTAACTCCGAGATTTTTGGTTCTACAGAGAGTGCCGTTAGCTACATTAATTACGAGATGCCCGAAATCAAGGTTCTGGATTATACTTCCAAGAACATTGACTGCGCCAAGATTCTGGAGACGATTAACTCGGACGCTTGGCTGCACTACGGCGGTATTATTGCGGTTGCGCGCGACGCGGAGCAGGTTCAGCAGCTGGAGGAGCTTAAGGACAACAACATGCTTACGGTTCAGAAGCTGGACGACTTTGAGAGGCATTTTAGCAGAATCCTCCGCATTTTGTACCAGAACCAGCAGTTTTTGTATACCCGCGGCATGCAGGACATTATTGGCGGCCAGGAATCCGGGCTTTTTCTTTGCAACAACGACCCCATGGACATTCGCTTTTACACGAACTTTCTTGTTAGCTATCTTTATAACACCAACCGCATTTCTGATGACGACCGCTATGCACTCCACATAACTTTTATGGAAATGCTTACCAATGCCCTGGAGCACGGGAACCTTAACATTACCTACCAGGAAAAGACCGACTGGCTGATGAAGGGGCGGGACATGCTGGAGCTTATTTCCGAGAGGCGAGTTGACCCCCGCTATTGTGACCGCAAAATCCATATTTCCTACGCAATCGGAAAGACTGTTTCTGCTTTCCGCATAAAGGATGAGGGTGAAGGCTTTGACTGGCGTGCCATAATGAACAAAAAGAACAATTTTGACACCCACGGGCGCGGTATTTCGCTTAGCAAGCAGTGCGTTAAGAAGCTTACCTACAACGAGAGGGGCAATCAGGTTACCTTTACTATTGCCAACAAGGTGAATGCGGTTAACACTATTCCGGGCATAATGAAGCCTTTTGACACGATTGAATACAAGAACAAGGAAGTTGTCTGCCGCGAGAACGAGATGTCCAACGACCTTTTCTTTATTGTTAGCGGGCGCTTTGCCGTTTACGTAAAGAAGAAGCTTGTTAACGTTCTTACTCCAAACGACATGTTCATTGGCGAGATGGCCTTCCTTTTGAACGACCGCCGTACTGCAACAGTTGTTTCTGTTGGAAGCTGCCGCGTAATCAAGGTGCCAAAGTCTGCCTTCCTTTCGCTTATCAGAAAGAATCCCCACTACGGCATTTTCCTTAGTAAGGTTCTTGCCCAGCGCCTTGTGAACCAGACCAGTGCTACGATTAAGGCAAAGAATTTGGGTAAGTCTGCCGTCCGCACTTCGGCTAAGTCTTCTGCTGCTTTAAGGACTGCTTCTAAGCTTGCTTCCAGAGGTGGGGCTAAAGCGGTTAGACAGGCAAAGTCACCGGTTAGACCCGCTGCTTCTAGACCAACTGCTTCCAGGCCTGCCGCTTCGAGACTTGCTGCTGCACGTCCGGTTCAGCGTAAGGTTTCCAGGTAAGATATGTCTTTAAACTGTAACGAAATAAACCAAGTGCTTTCTGAGCTGGACCTGGCGGATACTTTTATTCAGGAGATTGTCCAGCCGGGCTACGATACGCTTACCTTCCGCGTTATAAAGCACGGTTCTTTGCGGACTATACTGATTTGCACTTGTGCCGGTGCCTGCCGCATAAACGAAACTTGGGGGAAGATTCCCAAGAACCCAAAGCCCCTTCGCTTTAACGAATTCCTTAAGAGCCATGTTCAGGGCATGAGGATAAACAGCTGCGTTCAGATTGGCCTTGACAGGGTAATAAAAATGGATGTTTCCACCTGGCAGCAGAAGTATTTTATTTACATTCGCCTTTGGTCCGGGGCTGCCAATGTTATTGTTACGGATGAATCTGGCAACATTCTTGACTGCATGTACCGCCGTCCCAAGAAGGGGGAAGTTTCTGGCGGAACTTTTATTATGGAAGAAAAGGAACCTTCACCGGATGAAAAATCTGCCGCTTTGCAGAGGTTCCCGCTAAGGACTTTTGATGAGCTTAAGGATGCCATTGAACAGAATGGGGGTATGCTTAACGGCCGCAAGGTGCTTGGCCAAGACGGTGATTTTGATTCCCTTTCCTTTAACAAGAAGGTTGACCTTTTTTATTCTGAATATTCATCGTCCCTTTCCCGCGATAATCTTCTTTCTCAGGCGGAAAAATGGTTCAATTCCAAAAAGAGCAGGATGGAGCAGGCGCTAGAAAAGCTTTTGCAGAAGCAGAACGACTTTGCGGGGGCGGAAAAGCTAAAGCACACCGGGGACCTGATTCTTGCCTATGCCCAAGAGGCCAATGGTTCTAGTCTGGACTGCACGGATTACGATAGCGGCCAGCAGGTTCACATCCGCCTTGACCCCAAGCTTTCTCCGCAGCAGAATGCCCAGGTTTACTATTCACAGTACAAAAAGGCTGTTAGCGGACAGGAGGCACTTGCCCACGACATAGAGCTTTCGCGAAAGAATCTAGCCAAGCTGGATGCTGAATACAAGGCGCTTCTGGAAGAAAAGAGCGTAATCAAAATTGAGCAGATGCTCCGCAGGGACACAGCCCCCGCACAGACTAAGGAAAAGCCACATCCGGGGCTGCACTACGAGATTGATGGCTGGACAATTATTGTTGGAAGAACCGCTTCTGAAAACGATGACCTTTTGCGCCATTACGTGAAGGGGGCGGACATGTGGCTTCACACCCGCGACTATGCAGGCGGATATGTCTTTATAAAGGCTCAGAAAAACAAGACAGTTCCTCTGGAAACTCTGCTTTATGCTGGTAACCTTGCGGTTTACCATTCAAAGGCACGCAAGAACGCGGAGGCAGACCTTTACTACACCCAGGTAAAATATCTTAGGCGTGCAAAGAACGGTCCCAAGGGGCTTGTTATTCCCACTCAGGAAAAGAACCTTCACATAAAGCTAGACGCGCAGAAGCTACGTGAGCTTGAGGAAAGGGGCTAGCGGCACTTGTTTGTAACCGCCATTCCCGCCGGCTTATTCCCACCAGTCTTCAACCTTTAGCATGCTGACTTCCTGCAAAGTGGCAAAGTCTTCCGTGTTGTGGGTTATTAAAACCATTCCGTTTGCTATTGCGGTAGCGGCAATCTGGGAGTCGTCAAAGGGTAGTGTTTTGCCTTTTTCTTCACAGCGGGCACGGAGTTCGCCGCAGATTTCCGATGCAAAGCTGTCGTAAGGAATGATTTCGTAGGAATCCTTTATGCTCTGCATGGTGTCGCCAACGAGTTCCTTTCTTTTTCCTTCCGGCATTCTCTGGTAGCCATAGATACTTTCTTGCCAGACTGTGGAAGAGATGGCGCACAGGTTGCCGTGGTTGAGAATTTTCTTTATCAATTTCAGATTTGGTTTTTGTTTTGCAAATTCTGAAATTACATTCGTGTCAAGCAGGTAGACTGGCTTCATACTTCGCTCCAGATAGAATCGATTTTTTTGTAGTATGCTTCATCGGGGTATTCATCCGGTGGAATGGGAATGCCTTCGTTGTCACCTTCAGCTTCCATTTCTGCAAGCACATCAGCATATTTTTCCCGGATTTCAAGCCAGCGCTCATAAAAACTCTTCTTGGGCTTTATTGCCTCGTATTCTTCCCAGCTTATAAGTACAGCAACCGGCTTGTCGTGTCTGGTAAGCTCAACTGGCTCCCCGCCTTCCGCAAGCTTTATTAAGGAAGAAAAATTATTGCGCGCATTGTAAATTGATTCCCTGCACATAGGCACCTCCTTTTAATGCTCTCTTTTTATTATCACCTTTTATTGGCTAGATGTCAAGTCTTATGGCTAGAAAAATGTTTTTTTTGAATTTTTTGGAGCATATTCCTTCTTTATACTGTGTCCGCCACTCTGTGTCGGCCAGACTCCGCGTCATTTTATCCTGCAGAATAAGCAGCGCCAAGGACGGCGCGTCATTTGTTAGCAAAAAGGACTGGCAAGTTTTCGCCAGAAAACTTGCGGGATAAAATGCCACGGAGGGCATTTTATCCCGCTTTCCAGGGTCGCTCGAAACTTCGTTGCGAGAACCGGCTTACGCCTCCATTGCTTCCAGGTTCGGCCCTTCGACAAGCTCAGGGACCTCACCCTACAGCAACGCGTTCCGCGCCCTTCCAATCGGGGCTAGGCTTTATTTCGAGAAAATTGATTTCCACTATATTTTTTTATGAAAGCAACTGGAAATCAGTTTGGTGCGTAGCGGAAGGCAAATCCGTCTGAAAACTCGCATTGGAGCGGAACGTACCCGGCAGCGTAGCTTCAAGCCGCAAAGCGAGTTTAATTTCCTATTCCGCGACACCGTGGGTTTTCAGACGGATTTGCCTGGGAGCGGAACACCAAACTGATTTCTGTGTATGATATTACTTGTTGATAAAATAAAGCCCGGCAAGACAAATTACAATTCCTGCAATTTTTGAAATGCTAAGCTGCTCTTTGTATAAAAAGAAACCAACAAAAATCAAGACAGCTGCAAGCAATGTATTTGCCACAAGTGCAAGCGTATTTACTTTCCATCCGGCTTTGTAGGCGCAGATGAATCCAACTTCAAGCCCTGTAATTACAATTCCAAGAATTATGGTTGCCCAGTTTGTGAGTGCAAAGTCCTTAAAGCTTGGATGTCCTTTTGATGAGACGAGGAACATGACAAAAGAGAAGACAGATGCTACGGCATAAGTAACAGTCATTGAGGCATAAGTATTCATCGCCTGAGGAATTCCTTTTGCGCAGATTTGATAAACGGTGTTTGCTGTAACGATTAGTAAAATTGGCCAGATGTATGAAAACACTATGGACACTCCTTTTAGTTTGATTGTCCATCTTCTAAGACCTAACGATGAGACTGAATGCCTAAAAGCATTCCTACCCGGTGGCAGTAATAAGAGAATATCAGATGTTGCCTGAATCATCAATGAGAAAGTTAATGCATAACAGCGTTTTTTCTACTATAATTAGAATATGGAAAAAGCAAAAGAGATACATGCAGAATTTTGGAAGTATGCACAGCTTGGCTCCGGGAGGGCCTTTCTTATTTTCCGCGAGCACCAGGAGCTTGACTTTACGCAGGAAATAATTCAGCTTTGTCTAAAATGCTACGCCTATGACCCCCAGTGCGAAGGTGACAGAAGTGAATATGCAATGCAGTTTATTCGTGCCCTTCCGCAAAAGGAGCGGGAGTGCGTGTTTGCAAGCATAAAGCCCCATCTTGAAAATGACAAAGCTTCGGACGACTGGGATTGCATTCAATTTTTCTCTGTGGCGGTAAAAATTGCGCATGAATTTGACCCTTCTTTTGCTGAGCTTTTACGGAAGCGTTTTGATGAATGTGATGATGACGCTTTGATTGAAGGATTTCCTGCGTCGGCGGTTATAGAACTTGACGGATTTGACGGCATGGTTCGTGTGGCAAGAAAATTGGGCAAGGCATTCAAAGTGCACGATGACTGGGCAGAAGACGATTATTATACATATTGCGTTCCAGACATGAAAAGTGAAAGTGTACGCGCAAAACTTGCAGAACTTGCAGAATCAGACCAAGACATACGCGCTTACTTAGAAAGAATTGAAGAATGTGAAAAGGAAGCGGAAGAAATAAAAGCTGAACGAAAAAAGAACGAAGGTGAAAGCAATTTTGAGCGGGTAAAAAAAGCCCTTCATACCGGTCGTGGCCTTGCCCCCCCGCGCTACGTAAAGCAATTGACTTTGGATGAAGTAAAATATTTTGCCGATGAGATGAAAACTGTAAAGAGTCAGAAGGAACTTATAAAATATCTCAGGATGTTTAGGCTTATTCCTTATCCCTATGATGCAAAAGATTTGCTTTCGCTATTTTCAAAACGGAAAAATTCGTATTTTAACAATTGTTTGGTTGATGCACTTTCTTTCTTTTCTTCTCCAGAAATCCATTTGCTTGCAGAAAAGGCCTTGGATTCCAATAAATATTCACCTTTTTATCTTGCCCTGCTTATAAAAAATTACCGCGAAGGTGACGGTGCAAAAATTGCCCGAAAGCTAAAGGAAGTAAAAGATTTTGAAGATGCTCATTACGATGTGAGTGATGTTAGAAAAATCTACAAAGAAAATGTAACGCCTGATTGCCTTGAACCGCTTACAATTTTTTATGAGCGTACAAAATGCGGTCTGTGTCGTATTCATGCCGCTGAACTTATGGAAAAAGCTGGTGTGCTTCCGCAAAACATTCGCGAGGAGTTGCCCTTTGATTCAGAAATCTTGTATGACCAGGAATTGCAATGATTTTGTGAATTGGTTTTGTATAAGAGATAAACGAAATCACCACAAAATAGTGTTATCAAGTTCTTTTTTTCTTTCTTTCCAATCTGGCATTAGGATTGTCATAAAGTTATAAAATTCTTTTGAATGATTGGGATATCGGAAATGACAGAATTCATGGATCACTACAGACTCTATGCATGCTTGAGAAAAATGAATTAGATTTTCATTTAAAGTTATCTGTTTTTTTGAAGGAATACAGCTTCCCCATTGTGTTTTCATTTTTCGGATTTTTAGACTTGGATATGCAACATTATATTTCTTAAAAAGAGGATATTTTTTTTCTATTGTTTTATTAAATTCTTCAATGCATTTTTGCATAAAAAACTTTCCGATCAGGCGTTTTTTTAATATATAATCATCAGGTCGTTTACAAGTAAGCGTAATATAAACGCCATCCTCTTCAACATGATTTTGATCAGTCTGTTTTACAATCAGCCTCATCTGTTTTCCTAAGAGATAAAAACTTTCACCGCTTACATACTTTTTATTATCAATTTCCCATTTTCTTTTTTCTGAAAAACGATTTAATGATTTTAAGATAAAATCGCTTTTGGAAAGAATAAAATCATCAATAGTGTTTACCGCAACAACTGGAGATGCAGACACAAAAAGCGTTTCATCAGAACGGATGCGTAAATTAATATTTTTAACTCTCTTTCGTTCCAATTCATAAGTTAATTTTCGAGGCATATTATTCTTATCTGTTACAATTACACTTCTAGATTCTAATGACATTTAGAATCTCCTCATTGCAACAGTTTTTGAGTTTTCAATTATCTTGTCTATCAAATCAAAAGAAATTTTGAAGCCAAGTGATTTTTCATATTCATAGAACAAGTCATCAATGTCCTGCGAAATACGGTTTTGAATTGTAATATTCTGCTCCCATCCAACCTGTATATGAGATTTGAAAATTTCAGTTATATCAATTGACATTTGAGCCATAAAATCATTATCTGGAATAACATCCACTTCACGCTCATTCTGTGCAAAAAGAGCAGTAATCACACCATAAAATGCCTGCGCATGAAGATTGTTTTTTATGCTCGAAGGATATTCTATCTGTGTTCTGCCATTCTGATAATCTTTCATAATCTCACGCATTTTTGAAAGATATTCAGCTTCTGAAATTACTTTATCTTTATACTGTTCAAGCGCTTCTTTTATTCGCTTAGAAAAAGAATCATAGTAAGCAGGATTTTCATCTCGATTTTGACGAATTGCTTTTGCAAGATGATAAGTAATAGAATCTGCCTTTGAACGATCAG
>ODAI013073266.1_pt1 | contig 24424 bp, 22 predicted proteins | sample 1539321 | NCBI WGS metagenome assembly ODAI01 (sample SAMN02144231, study PRJEB22623) | gut metagenome | biome: sheep rumen | host: Ovis aries | place: New Zealand
ATCTGAACTTGCGCTTACGAGCTGCCTCAGACTTCTTCTTGCGGCGAACGCTCGGTTTCTCGTAATGTTCACGTTTCCTTACTTCAGCCAGAGTACCAGCCTTCTGGGACATACGCTTGAAGCGGCGGAGAGCACTATCGATTGATTCGTTTTTACCAACTTTGATTTCGTTTGCCATCTATTTTTCCCCCCCTCCACTTGACTTGGGAGTTTCGTACTGTATAATCATGATTTTCACAATCACACCATGATATTATAACTCTGTCTCCCAGATTTTGTCAACAGACAAAATCTGGGAAACAGAGTTTCATCGACGCAACGCGTCGATATAACGCACAGCATACCCCAATGTCATTCTGGGAAAGATGGAAACTTTCACGCCCCATCAAATGCCTTCAGGACAGAATCAGCCCGGCGGCCACTGCATGGAGCGTCCTCCCAGCAAATGGAAATGCAGGTGCTTCACGGTCTGCCCGCCTTCGTCACCCGTATTGGCCACCACCCGGAAGCCCTTCTCAGCTACCCCCAGTTCCTGGGCCAGCTGCGGGATCACATCCACCAGGATATGAGCTGCCAGCTCCTTGTCCTCTGCCTTGAGCGCCGCCACGCTTTCCACATGCTTCTTGGGAATCACCAGCACATGCACCGGCGCCTGAGGCTCCAAATCCTTGAAAGCCACTACCTGCTCATCTTCATAGACCACGGTGGAGGGAATCTCCTTGGCAGCTATTTTGCAAAAAATACAATCTGACATATATACATGCACCTCGCTTCTATGTGTTATTTATACAACACAAAAGGAAAAAATCCTGCTTGATATGATTTAGGGCTGGAAGTGTACGGTAATCGCCGTACCTGCATCCACCAGCGTATTGGGCTCTATGCTCTGATATGCAGCCACACCAGAACCTTCTCCCTCAAAAGTGAGGCCGCTTTCTGCCGCCTTGCGGGCAGCCTCACGGAGACTCAGCCCTATGAAGTCAGGCACGACCACCTTGCCGTTGGGCACCTCACCCTGGAAGACCTTCTTCGGCTTGGGCCGCTCCTGAGCATGTGGAACAGTCTCCACCTCCAGCAGAGTTTCGCTGGTAGGTTCGATGTGCAGGTAACGCATGAGCTGGGCAAAAATCCTGCCCGCCACAGGAGCTGCAATCTGGCCGCCATAGTAACTGCCCAAAGTGGGGTCGTCTATGATTACCAGCACAGTCACCTGGGGGTCTTCCACAGGAGCAAAGCCGCAGAAGGAAGCTATATAGCGTCCATCCATATATCCTGCCCCGTCCTCCCGGATCTTCTGGGCAGTACCGGTCTTGCCCGCAATGCGGTAGCCCTTCACTGCCGCCTTGTGACCGCCGCCGGTGGCAACCACCTGCTCCAGGAGGCCCATAAGAGTCTTGTCCGTGGAGGACTCAATTACCCGCCGCACCTCCGTGCGCTGGTTCTCCAGATACACGGAACCATCGGCATTGCGAATCTCCTTGACGATATGGGGCTTCAGGAGCACCCCGTCATTGGCCACCGCCGACATGGCTGTCACCAGCTGCAAAGGAGTCACAGCAATACTCTGGCCGATGGACATGGTGGCGATATCAGAATCCCTCATGTCATCTGGATTGAAGAGTATGCCGTACTCCTCACCTGGCAGGTCAATGCCTGTCTGCTCGCCAAAGCCAAAGCGCTTGGCATATTCCGTGAGCTTTTCCGCCCCCAAAGACAGTCCCACCTGGGCAAAGCCCGTATTCAGGGACTGCTTCACCACATCGGTGAAGGTAACGGTGCCGAAGCTCTCACCGCTCCAGTTCTGAATGCGGCGTCCGGACACCATGACATAGCCCGGGTCCACGAAGACCTGATTGGGGCTCACTACATTTTCCTGCAGGGCTGCCCCGGCCACCATGGCCTTGAAGGTGGAGCCTGGTTCATAGATGAAGGACACGGCCCGGTTCTTCCAGCTCTCCGGCGAATAATCCCAGAACTTGTTGGGATTGTAAGAGGGGCGTCCCGCCATAGCCAGCACTTCCCCGTTCTTGGGGTCCATGACTATGCAGGTGATGGCCTGAGGGCCATTTTCTGCCATAGCCCTGTCCAGCTCCTGCTCCACCATGAACTGAATGGAGCTGTCAATGGTCAGGGTAACAGTCTTGCAATAGTCCCCCTTATAGCGCTTCTGACGGCTGAAGATAGAACTAAGTATGGGACGTGAGCTGCGGTCTGTCTGAAGGTATTCCTCCTCCACTTCTCCTTTGAGCAGCCCGTCCAAGGCCTGTTCCACCCCGTCCAGGCCCTTGTCTTCAGTACCAACAAAGCCCAGCACATTGGCTGCCAGCACATCATTGGGATAATAGCGTTTTGCTTCATCAACGAAGTTCAGGCAGTCCGTATACTCTTTTTCCTTCATGAGGTGGCGCACAGCCTCGTACTCATCCTGCGCCAGGTGATGCTTCACCCACTGGAAGCCGCCCCCCTCAGCAATATCATCCAGGATTTGCTGCTCAGAGAGGCCAATCAGGGGTGCCAGCTCGCTGGCCAGCACCTCCGGTTCCTTCACATGATTGGGGTCCACATAGAGGGACTTGGTCATGGTGCTCACAGCCAGTTCCCTGCCGCTCCTGTCCAGGATAGCCCCCCGGGTAGACTGGGCCAAATAGCTCTGCCCCACCTGGGCCTTCATGCGTTCGGAAAGTTCACTGCCCTGCACCAATTGGAGCCAGGCATAGCGGAAAACTACCAGGGCCAGTACCCCCAGCATGGCAAGGCCCAACAAACCAATATTCCTTTGGGCCTTATGCCTATCCATCTTCATTGCTTAAATGCCCCCAAATTCACTCCGTGCGTCCGCTGTGCTTCAAAAGCGTATCTCTCAGCCTGCCCTCAATCTGCACCAGCTCCTGCTCGGCAGCGGCACGCTTCTGACGTCCCTCCTGCTGAATGCGCAGGGTTTCCTCGATGGTGGAGATGAGCTTGTCGTTCACCTCGCGCACGGTTTCAACATCCACGATGCTGCGTTCATTTTCCCTGGCTACTTCCACCGTATTCTGCTTCAGAAGTTCTGCATTGCGCTTCAGAAGTTCGTTGGTAGTATTGGTAACCGCCTGCTGCAGCCGCAGGGTATCCTGCTGGGCCTTGAGCCCCAGGGCAATGACCATCTGGTTCTTCCACAGGGGAATGGTGTTGTAGATAGCCGTCTGCACCCTGTCCACCAGAGCCTTGTCATTGTTCTGGATCAGGCGGATCTGGGGTGCGGTCTGAATGGCAATGGTCTTGCTGACCTTCAGGTCATGGACCTTCTTTTCAAAGCGCTGGACGCTGCCCTCGAAATCTGCCACCACCTGCACTGCCATGGGGTCGCCGCTTTCCTGGGCCTGGGCCCGGAGCTTGGGCAGGGTCACTTCCTGCATCTCCTTGAGCTTTTCCTCACCAGCCTGGATATAAAGCTGGAGGTTCTTGAAATACTCCAAATTCTGCTCATAGAGGTTGTCAAAGAGGGCGATGTCCTTCATCATCTTCAGCTTGGCCTGTTCCAGGCCCCCCTGAATGCGGTCCACCTGCACGGAGAGCTTGGTATAGCCTTCCTTCACATCCTCAGCCTTTTCCACCAGGCTGCCCACAATGGGGATTTTCTTCAAAAAGCTGCCGCCTGAGGAACCGCCTTCGGGATTGTAGCCCTTCACCTGGGCCACCAGTCCCTGCAGGAGCTCTCCTACCTGGCCGCTGTCCTTGGTACGCACCTGGGACAGCACGTTGTTGGAAAACTCTGCAATGCGCTTCTGGGCAGGCGCACCATAGGAAAGCACCGCCGTGGAATCCGTCAGGTCCAGCTCGTCCTTGATCTTCACAATCTGGGCCCGCTCCTCTGGGCTGATGGTCTCCACTGCCGCAGTCACCTGCTCCACCGTCACCATTTCCTTGCCCTTTTCGGCAGATGCCGCCCCTTCCTGGGCCTTTTTTGCCTTCAGCAAATCATCAAGATTTATCTCTGCCATGATAAAGCCTCCTCTTCCCTGCCATCCTTAATAGTCAATCCCTAAAATACTGCTTATAGAAATCATCCATGGGCATCACCGCGTAGCGGACAGCCTCTACCCAGCTGATCAGCGTGGGCAGGGCCGTCCAGCAGAAAACAGCATACATGACACCCTGGAAAGTCTTGCCTTGGTAGAATTTATGAGCACCTACTGTCCCCAGGACAGCAGCCAGTCCCGCATTGATGACCTTCTGCTTGATGACCTCGCCCCTCACAGCCTCAGGCATGCGCATGGATTTGGCTACAGCTCTTTCCCTTTCAATATCCTCGCGCTTCCTGAGCCGTGCCTTGCCACGACCTGCCCGGTTCACAGGGCGCTCCCGCTTCTCGGGCAGGTTTCCTGCATTGGCCTCAGCTCTGGCCGCGTCCATGGCCGAAAGCGTCTCGGAGGAGATGACCTCCCCCTCCACATCCTGTATGCCCTCGGCCTTCATGTTCTGCCTGAGCACCGCCAGCTCCGCTTCCATATCCATCAGCTGGTCGGACAGGACCTTCTCGAACTCTGCCTCATAGGCCTCGTCAAAGGTCATGAGGGTCTGGCGCACCTTCTGCTTGGTTTCCGTAACCTGGGCTGTTTCAAGGCCGGTTTTCTCAAGGTCGCAAAACTGCTTTGTGAGCGTCAGGGCCCTGTCCTGATAGTAGTCCACAAACCGCCTGGCAGGAATCACCTTCATGGGGTTCTCCTCCAGATATTTCAAGAGGCGGTAAGCCGTCACCTGCATGGTGGCCAGCTGGGTGCCCAGGGCCTCGTCCTTCAGCGTATCCCGTAAGGCTTCGATAGCGTTATAATCTGCCACCGCCTTGTCAAAAAGCTCCGCAGCCAGGGCCTGCTGTTCCTCGGACAGAGCCGTCAAATCAAAAGCAGGCGCCTTGTCCTTTCCCAGCTTGTAGCGCTTATAGCCATAGGAAGCCGCCGCCATGGCCATGGCCCCTCCTATAATCCATTCATAATTCTCAACCAAAAACACAACCAAATCCACCCCCAGCAAGAATATCAGATTCGCAAACACCTCAAAGAAAAAATCCACGCCGTGCATCCCTTTGTACGAATAATTTCACATATATATCATATCACATTGCAGGAGGAAAGAAAAAGCGTGCCCTACTTTAATTTCTCTCCATCCAGTACTGCTTCCACCAGTTCCTCTCCCACATACCTGAGTTTCAGTGAAAAATAAGGGTGCTCCTCTTCCAGCAGACGAAAGAAGATCTTGTCTCCTTCCCAAAGTGGCAGGTCGTAGACCTTATCCTTGGCAATCCACTCCAATGTCCCCTCATTGCATTCCGATAACTTACCTTCCCACTCGGTTGCGGTATAGAGAAACATATACTCCGTCTGCCACCTGTCGGAGATAAAGGTGACAATGCCCCTTAGTTTATAATTCGCAAGGGTGAGGCCCGTTTCCTCCCGGGCCTCCCGCAAAAGGCATTCCTCCGGGGACTCGTCAGCCTCAAAGTGACCGCCGATGCCCACCCATTTATCCTTGTTTATGTCATTTTCCTTCTTCACCCTGTGCATCATCAGATACTTGCCGTCTTTTTCCAGATAGCAGAGGGTAGTGAGATTCGATTTCGTCATCGCTTATTCCTTTCTCTTTCACCTCAGCGCACCCGGGCCGCCCATACCCCCATCAGGCAGATAAAGCTCAGCACTCCAAAAGATATCTGCATGTTCAGGGACAGGAGCTCTGCTCCTGCCAGACTGCCATGGCCCAGAGACAACAGGGCCGTCACGATGAGGATGCTGACCACCTGGCCCAAAAGCCGCACCATGCCCAGCCAAGAGGAAGCGAAGCTGTAAAATTTCTTTGGCACGCTGCCCATGATGGCGTTGTTGTTGGGTGCCGCAAAGAGGGCAAAGCCCACCCCCAGAAGCAGCAGGCAGGGAAAGAGTCCGTAGAAGCCTCCGAAGTGCACCAGCGCCCCCAACCCCAGCAAGCCGGCAGCAATCAGTGCCATGCCCCAGGCCGCCAAGGTCTGGGGATGGATCCTGTCGGATAATGCCCCCATGGCAGGAGACAAAAGCGCCATCATCACTGGCTGCAACAGCAGGAAAAGCCCCGACTCATGGGAAGGATAGCCCAGGATATCCTGCAAATAGAAAGACAGCAGGAAGCCTACGGCAAAAGTAGCCATATAATTGAGCAGTGCCGCCAGGGAAGAATAAGTGAAGGTGCGTTCCTTGAAAGCTTCCAAAGGCAGCAGCCCAGCCCTGCCTCCCCGCTCGTCGGCTCCCGGCACCTCCTTGAGCACTAAAGGCGCCGCCAGGAAAACGCCCAGGGCTATGAAGCCGATGAAGACAAAGATGCTCTGCCAGCCCAGATAGTGGTTGAGGCCGCCCCCCACCACGGGGCCCAGGGACAGCCCTACATATACCATGGCAATCATCCAGCCCATGGCGCTCCCCCGCTTTTCCTTAGGATAAGCCAGCATCAGCAAGGCATTGTTGGTGGCAAAGTTCATGGCCGAACCCATGCCCTGCACTACCCGCACCCCGATGAGGAAAGAGAGGGAGTCGGCAAAAATACAGGTGAAGGAAGTCAGGGCGAAAATCCCCGCTCCCAGCATAAACAATCGGGCCTTCCCCCACCTCTCTGCCAGCCGCCCCATGGGCAGCAGGAACACAAAGGCGGAAATGAGGAAACTCCCCAGTACCCAGGACAGTGACTCAGGTCCCTGACCATACTGCCTGCCTATATCCGGCAGAGAAAGGGACAGGGCGCTGCCCGTAAAAGGCGTGAGAAAAGATGCCGCCATAATCAGCCAAAGGAGCCTGTGCTCCCGGATAAAATCCCCGTTCACTCAATCACCGCCCCGTTCTCTCTCAATCTATATCCTAATCTTATCACAGGGATAGTGCAAACTCAATTTTGCCCGGCAAAAAAGCCCTGTCCCCACGCATTTTCTGCACAGGGACAGGACTTCATTTACCAGTGATACTTTTCACCGCGGTTGATCTTGAAGGCCCGGTAGATCTGCTCCACCAGCAGGAGCCTCACCATCTGATGGGTGAAGGTCATGCGGGAGAAGGAGAGCTTCATATCCGCAGCCTGCCGCACTTCCTGCGAAAGGCCAAAGGCACCGCCGATCAGGAAGGTCAGATTGCTCTTGCCGCTGAGGCCCAGCTTGTCGATTTTGGCCGCCAGCTCCTCAGAGGACAGCTCCTCCCCGTACACATCCAGCACGAAGAGGTACGAACCAGATGGCACCAGCTTCAGGAGTTTTTCCCCTTCTTTCTGGAGCACCAGTTCTTTCTCTGCCTCAGAAGGATTATCAGGCATCTTTTCCTCGTGGATTTCCAGGATTTCCACCTGGGCCATGGGCTTCAGACGCTTCAGGAACTCGCTTATGCCTGCTGTCAGGTATTTTTCCTTGAGCTTGCCCGCGCAAACTATATTTATCTTCATCTATCCTCCTGGGGCATCTCTTCCAGAACGATATCAGCGGTGTGGGTGCTGCCGTTGCGGTCAAAGGTGATCTTCACGCTGTCGCCCACCTTGTGGTCGCCTACCTGCTGGCGCAGCTCAGAGACGGAATTCACTTCCTTGTCATCAATCTTCAATATGATGTCCCCGCGCTGGAGGCCGGCCTTATCAGCGGGGCCGCCCAGGGTCAGGCGGAAGATGTAGACACCCTTGTCAATGTTCAGCTGATAGCCATAGCGGGCAGCAGTATTGGGGTCGAAGATAGTGACGCCAAGATAGGGACGGGCCACATAACCCTTTTCCATCAGTTCCTTGATGATAGCCTGGACGGTATTGCTGGGAATGGAGAAGCCCATGCCCTCTACGCCGTTGGCTGCCACTTTGGCGCTGTTGATGCCGATGACCTGGCCGTCAGCGTTCACCAGAGCGCCGCCAGAGTTGCCGGGATTGATGGCTGCATCAGTCTGCAGGAGCTTCACCCGCTTGTCGCTGATATCCAGAGTCCTGTTCAAGGCGCTGATGACACCGCTGGTGACACTGCCCTGGAATTCCAGCCCCAGGGGGTTACCGATGGCAATGGCAGGCTCACCAACCACAATCTCATCAGAATCGCCAAAGGCAGCTACCGGCAGGTCACTTGCCTCCACCTTCACCACGGCCAGGTCTGTCACCTCATCGGCACCGATGAGCTTGCCCTTGAGGCTGCGGCCATCTGCCAGGGAGACAATGATTTCCTTGGCCCCGCTGATCACATGGTTGTTAGTGACGATATAGCCGTCAGCCCGGAAGATCACGCCGGAACCCGCCCCCTCGGTTTCCACGGGATTATTGAACCAGTCCCTGACCACTGCCTTATTAGTGATACCCACCACGGACGGGCCTACGACCTTGGCGGCGCGCACAGCAGGAGTGTTGCGGGCAGCAGAAAGGCCTGCTGTATCTGCCTTGGCAGCAGGGGCGTTCTCAGTCTGGACTGCTACGGCCGTGCCGGAACTGGCAGCTGCCCCGGAGCCCTCCTTGCTGGCATCGCACCCGGAAAAGGTCAGAGCCGACAGCGCCAGCACAGAAGCTACGACAGCAGCTTTCTTCTTATGGTTCAAAAGTGACATCAGTGATTGCATGAGAATCCCTCCACTTTATAAGGCCATTGTTCAAATTTTGCCGAAGGCAAAATCTCCAATTGGCCTTTCAACGAGGCGGGAGATATTAGCTCGCCGCCTGTTATGATATTAGCCTCCCCCACCTATAGAGGGGGGGACATCTTCTTCCGAGTTATAAACATAGCCAGGAAAAATAGTTTCTCTTATCAAGCTTTCCTGTCTGTATCTTAAATCTAATTTCTGAAAAATAAATGCAAGAATCAACTTTATAATCTTTCTTTAAGAACACTGATACATTACATTCTCCGTGCTCAGAACCAGGGGCTCTGTCTGGCTGGCTACAGAGAGGGGCAGGTCGATGCCCTGGCGGTGCAGGATTTTCCTCACGGTTTCCTCCGCCATTTCCGGCCTGTTATTTTCCTCAGAAAGATGAGCCAGCACCACTTGTCCCGGGCGATCCTTCAATCTGGCCAGGGCCCAGGCAGCATCAGCATTGGCAAGATGCCCGCGGTTGGACATGATTCTCCGCTTGAGAGGCCAGGGATAGGAGCCATTCTGCAGCATATCGGGATCGTAGTTAGCCTCCAGCACAAGGATATCCGCCCCCTCCAGCGCCTGCTGGACATTGCTGGTGACAAAGCCCAAATCCGTAGCCAGCACAAACTGCTCCGAACCGCCGATGCGCCAGCCCACAGATTCAGCCGCATCATGGGAAGTGGCAAAGCTCTCTACCTTCAGCCCCTCAAGAACGAAATCCCCTGCCACGGGATGCAGGAGCTCCCGGGGCACCGTTACAGCACAGGAAAGGGCGGCGAGGGTGCCCCGCCGCGCAAAGATGGGCAAGTGATACCACTTGCTCAGGGTTGTAAGCCCTGCTATATGGTCACGGTGTTCATGGGTGATGAGAATACCGGAGAGTTCCTCAGGCTCGATGCCAAAGGAGGCCAGCCCATTCCTGATGCGGGTGGCGCTGATGCCGGCGTCAATGAGGATCTTCACCTCATCCATTTCCACCATCACCGCATTGCCTTTGCTGCCGCTGGCCAGCACCACTACCTGCATTCCCTCTGTCTTCCCTTCTTAATCGTAACTGCCGTAATTTTCCTCATACTTCCGACGGAAAAAGATAGCATTGGTGTCCTTCACGTGTTCCTCCCAAAAGACGATGCACTTTTGGGCAAGCTCAAGCTTCCCCTGCATGAAGGGCACGATCTTTTCCGGGGTAACCTTGCCAATCTCCATCATCACATCCATATTGCTCCTGTTGGACTCAGCCATCTGTGAGGCTATTTCCTCAGAACAGTTCCCCTCCATGACCGCCTTGGCAAAGGCCTGGGCCTCCTCCAGATTGCGGGCAAATTTGCGGGTCAGAAGCCATACCGTGAATTTCTTTTCCAGATTTTCCACTACAGTTACCCCCATTCCATATTCTAGCTATCCCATCTTTTCAAGTCAAGTTGCAAACTGCGCCAGAAGCTCCGGCACCTTTATCTCCTCTATGCTCTCCACCACCCGGTCGGCAAGGCTCAAATCCTGCTCCCCGGAATTGGGATTGTGGAAGGCGATGCAGTACATTCCCGCCCGCTTGGCAGCCAGGATGCCGTTGGCCGTATCTTCCAGCACGCAGCAGCTTTCAGGCGCTGCTCCCAGCCGCTCTGCCGAAATCAGATAGATGGCGGGATTTGGCTTGCTCTCCGGCAGCTCTCCCCCGGAGATGACGGAAGTGAAATACTTCCTGATATCAAAATTATCCAGTATCGTATTCATCACCGGAGGGTGTGAGGAGGTGGCCAGCCCCAGCGGCACCCCCGCCTCGTGCAGGGCGCGGATCAGTTCCCTGGTGCCAGCCACCGGCCCAATGCCGCCGCTTTTCAGCACCTCAAGATAATGCTCATGCTTGTAATCAGTCAGCATTTCCGGAGTAATGTCCGTACGGCCGCTCTCTGCCATCACATCACGGAAAATCAGGCCGCTGGTGCCTCCCATATAATCCTTCAGCCGGGCCTCGTCAAAATCCAGCCCAAAATGGCGGAAAGTGTCCATCTTCACCCTGCTGTGAACAGGCTCGCTGTCGATAATGACCCCATCCATATCGAAAATAAAGGCTTGCAGTTTCTTTTCACTCAATTTCTTCACCACTGTAATCAAAAATTCTAACTAGATTTTATCTGTTCCCAGGAAATCCTTGGTGCAGAGCTCCACAAAATTTTCCCGGGGCATGGGCTTGGCGTAATAATATCCCTGGATGAGGTTTGCCCCCATGCCGGTGACAAATTCCAGGTCCTCCTTCGTTTCCACCCCTTCAACTACCACCCTCAGACCCAGGTCCTTCGCCGTTTCCACCAGGCCGCCCATGATGCGTGCGCCGCGGGCAGCCTGCGCTCCCCGCCTGGCAAAGCCCATGTCCAGCTTCAGCGTGTCCACCGGCAATTCCTTCAGCATACTGAGAGGAGAATAGCCCTTGCCAAAATCATCCAGGGAAACCTTGAAGCCGTTCTGGCGGAAAAGCTCCACTTCCTCTATGAGCTGATAGGAATCCTGGGTATAGGCCTCCTCCGTAATTTCCAGATGCAGGTACTCAGGGGAAAGATTGTGCTTCCTGATAAGTCCCATCAGGAAGTCCAGCAAATCAAGATTGTAGAGATTCAGCCGGGAAACATTGACGGAAATCGGCAGCAAAAGCCCCGTAGCATCCCTGAGCTCAGCCATGAAATCGCAGACCATTTCCCAGACATAGCGGTCCAGGCGCACGATAAAGCCATTGCGTTCAAAGACGGGAATGAACCTGCCCGGGGAAATCAGCCCCTGGGAGGGGTGCTGCCAGCGCACCAGCGCTTCGGCGCTGACGATTTTCCCTGTTTCAGCATTGTACACAGGCTGGAGGTAAATACTGAACTGCCTTTCCTGCAGGGCAAATTCCATATCCCGCACAATCATCTGCTCTTCCAGCATGAGCTGCTTGAGCTTTTCATCATAGTAAGCATAGCGGTGCAGGTAGCTGCCCTTCACCGTATTCATGGCCAGGCGTGCCCTGTCGCACATCTGGTCCACTGCCATATAGGTGTTATCCACCTCATAGATGCCCGCATAAAAGACGATATTGTGGCTGATGCCCAAAGACACCACTGTGCTGTCAATGCCTTCCAGCAAATGCTCAATACGTACCTGCCCCTTGGGCACGCAGAGCACGAAGTGGTCAGACTCCACCCGGCCGCAGAGACCTCCGCTGCTCGTCAGCACATTGAAATAGTAAGCGGCTGTCTTCAGGACCAGATTGCCAGTCTCCATGGTGAACAGATCATTGATGACCTTGAAGCAGTACACATCCAGATAGATGATCTCATACTTGACATCAACATTGTCCCTGATAAGGCGGGAGGCCTTCCTGTAGAAGGCTTCCCTGTTGTAAAGCCCCGTGAGACTGTCATTGTCCACATAACTTGCCACCTCAGCCAGCTGCTTGTCTGCCGCCAGCTGGGCCACCCGGCGCCACTCGTTCTCCGATGAGCCCATGACATTCTTGATGCGGCTCCTGACAATAGCGGGGTTGAAAGGCTTGGTGATAAAATCAGCCGCCCCCAGCTCCACCGCCCAGGTCTGGCCATCCTGGTCGCCGTTGGTGGTCATGGCCACCACGGGCACTCCCTTATACTGGTCATTGCTCTTGAGCACGCCCATGAACTCCAGACCGTCCATCACCGGCATCATCAAATCCACCAGGACAATATGGGCCGCCTCCTGCTCCAGCATCTTCAAGGCTTCCTTGCCATCCTCCGCCTCTACAATGCGGAATTCATCGTGAAAGAACTGGGCCAGCACGGTACGGTTGATATTCACATCATCAACAATGAGCATTACCGGTTTATTGTCCATCTTATCGCCTACTTCCCCCAAAATAGTACACCTATCTGTTTTCTCATTCGCCAAACAGGGGCAAAGTTCCTCTATTCCAAAATGCAGTCCTCAGACTTTTCTTTTCCTCTGCTTCAGCCATCTATACCCAGTCTTCTCTATCGGGATGCTACAATCTTCTTATAGCTCGTACTACTTCCACCCCTTCATTAAAAACCGCCGTCTTTCCTCATCGTCCAGAACCACCGCGCAACTTTCCCAGTCAACGTGCTCAGTGGTCTGCTTTTCATACCGCAGTTCAAAGGGATGCTTTTTGGGGATGTTATCTATGATTTTCTTAGCTTGCTCTATATCATCCATGGCCACCTTTATCCATACATCCTCAAGCACATCCGGCAACTGACCGAACATACTGCTGATTTCCTTCAGCCGCTTAGACAGCAATGCGTGAACACGGTCTTCTACAGAGCCTTTGTAACGCATATTGTATATATGCACCTTCTCATGCGCTTGACCGATACGCTGGATACGGCCTTTGCGCTGTTCCAGACGGGTGGGGTTCCATGGCAAGTCCAGATTTATGAGGCTTCCCAAAGTTTGCAGGTTCAATCCTTCAGAAGCAGCATCAGTGCCAGTGAGGATTTTGATTTCATGACGGCGCACCATCTGTTTGATATCGTCTTTGCTTACCTTGCGGAAAATACCGTTCTTATAAACACCGGACTTGTTGCTGCCCGCATAAAGGCCTATGGATTCTTGAGCAAACTGCGGTTCCTTAGAAAGTCTTTCTGCCACCCAATTGATGGAATCAAAATACTGGGAAAAAATTATGCAACCAAGATCTGCAAAGCCTTTCCCTGTCAAATATGACAACATATTCTCATACTTAGGATCATCTGCTATATGCTCAGACAACAATTTCACCAAATTCTGCAGGATCTGCCGTTCCTCAGGAAGTATGGTCATCCCCTTGCTCTCTTTAATGGTTGGCATAAGAATCAATTGAAACTCAGATTCCTCATCATCCTCTTCATCAGCGATAAGCAGCTCCGGCTCTTCCTCATTCCATTGGAGCATTTTTTCAGCGGTTAACTTGCCTGCCAGCATCGTACTTCCCATGCGCTTCAAAAGCATGGTCTTGATGAAGCCGCCCCCTCTGACACGCTGCCCCAGAGACTGGCAAAATTCTTCTGCCAGTTCGTACGCCTGCTTGAGATAACCATACAATGGCAAGGCTTCGGCATCACTTTCCCCATACAGTACCACTTCAATGCGTGGCAACTGGCCATTCCGTTCCAAAAATTCCCTGGTGCGGCGGACAATGTGACGTATGAAAGGATTGTGCTGTGTCATAAAATCAGCCTGCAACACTCGCTTCACCCGGTCAAAGTTACGGCGACTTGCCATAAGCTCTCTGAAATCCTCAGCGCTTGCTACAAACTTCTCATCCTGCATATGTAGCTCCCTGCGAAGCTGTCCAAAGGAAATCTTATCTTCCTCCGCTGGGGGCAAAGGATTACGCAGCCATTCAACCATCTGGTAAATATTGTCCCCTGTAAATTTCATGCTCTTCTTGCCCGTAACCAAATCTAACGCCATTTTTCTTTTGGTACGCCAGTTGCTGAAGCGGTTCCCCAATACGCCGTCATCCTTCTGGGACAATATATTCAACAAATCCCACGCCTCAATGGGATACATCTGCACCGGGGTAGCAGTGGCCAACAGCATACTCTTGGCATTAGGAGAAATAGCAAGCAAAAAGGCTTGCAGATTGTTGCTGACAGTTTTTTCCTCTTCTTTGCCCTCCCCCAGATTTGACCGTCTTGCCCTGTGGGCCTCGTCCACAATCACACACTCATAATGCTGGTTGAGCAGCTTTTCTTTCAGTTCAGTCCGCCCATTGGTGATGATGCCTTGCGAGACAATGCCGATACGACGGGGGCATTTGCATATATCTCCTTGATGAGATTCATGAGATGAAGTACATCATCCCGTTTATTCTCGTCAAACACACTCTGACGAGGCTTGCACAGATCAAACAGCGTTCTCATCGCATATCCCCCTAATATACTACATGCATCCACGTCACATATACAGCCCCAGCCGTTGGCAGGGCATTGCTGTCCCCGTCAGCGGCTAGTTCATTTAGGCTAATTCATTTAACGAATCCTGGTTATTTTTTTTCCATGGAGTCTCCAAACCATCAATATGCTCAAATAAATCTGCCTTTATATCCGCTCCCATAGGGTCTAGAATAAAATCTATCCCCTCTCTTCTTGCAAGTTTTGCAGCGGGAACAAAATCACTGTCACCAGCAATTAAGATTATTTGATCAACCAGTCTTTTAAGTGCCAACGAAACTATATCTATCCCTATTCGCATGTCAACACCCTTTTGCTGGGCATTGAATTCAAAATCACCTTCAGTTAAACTTTCAAGCGTACGCTTTCCTGCCAATAAATCCTTGGTAACGCTTGCCCGCAAATTATAATTAGGTCGTTCTGCCAAAACACCTAATCGAAGTGCGTACTTGCGTCTTCTTTTCAGTTCATCCATAAAAGAAGTTGTCCACGTACCAGTATCAGATTTTTCTAAATCTACATTCTTCTTCGTAAGTGGATGATAGACACTTCGTCTGCTTGGAGCACAATCATAATAAAAAATTCTATATAGCTGACGCTCTACATTGCCATCTTTCTTATCCAAATGTGCCAGGCAATAGGCGTTCAATTCTCTGGCACGTTCCTCAGCAGTCTTCATTCCCCACTGATGCTTGGCTCTTTTCCTGTAAAATCCACCATCAACCAAAATAGCTGTCTTTATCATGATTATCACCCAAAATATAAGAGCCCCAAGGATTCCTCCACTCCTGTATAATCGGAGGGCGTACTACCAAGGGGCTATTAAACTATTATAAGTATAAGCACTTAAGTACACCTTCATTTTATAGCACGTATATCATTTTGTCAAACATTTTCCACTATACCGTTCAGCTTTTCTGTCGACAAGGAATGTGCATTGGCGTTATAATTAGAAAATCTTAGCAAGCCATGATAAGGAGGATTTGCATTGTACATAGAATATATCACCCTCATCGCTGTCCTGCTGCTTAGTTATTTCGGACACAATATGACCGTAGTCTATGCGACGGGCATCGTGCTGCTGCTGAAGGTGCTTGGCCTCACCCCGGCCCTCGAAGCCCTGGGCACCCAGGGCCTCAACTGGGGCATCATCATCCTCACCGCTGCCATACTGGTGCCCATTGCCAACGGCACCATCACCATCCACACCATGATTGACGCCTTCCGCAGCCATGCAGGCATCATCGCCATCATCGCAGGTCTCTTGGCAGCTCTGGCGGGAGGCAGCGGCGTAGAGCTCCTCAAGAGCACCCCGGATGTGATTCCGGCCCTCATCATCGGCACCATGGCAGGGGTCATCTTCTTCCACGGAGTGGCCGTAGGACCGCTGATTGCCGGGGGCGTGACCTACTTTGTGCTGCAGATTATAGGGCGGTTCAGCTGAAAAATCCCTCCGTCAGCCCTTCGGGCTGCCGCCTTCCTCTGAGAAGGTAGCTATTGCCCCCTCTCACCCATGCAAAAACACGTTGCCAATTCTAGCAACGTGTTTTTGTATATATGATGATTTTTGGGAAAGCTATATCAGAACCCTGCCTGGAATACCAGGTTCATCAGGAACAGGAACCCAAGGCCGAAGCCCAGAGAGGATACTTCCCTCCTGCTGCCGTCCATCAGCTTCAGCAGGGGATAGGCAGTGAAACCAAAGGCCAAGCCTGTGGAAATGCTGCCGGACAGGGGAATCAGCACCACAATGAGAAAGGCCGGGAACCACTCGGCAAAATCCTGCAACTCCACGAACTGCAGCTGCTGCATCATCATGGCGCCAGTGATGATGATCACCGGGGCAATGGCCGCCTGGGGTACATAGGAAAGGAAGGGTATGAGGAAGACTGACACGCTGAAAAGCAGAGCGCTCACCAGAGCCATCAGCCCGGTGCGCCCGCCGCTGGCAATGCCTGCGGCACTTTCCGCCGCCGCCACTGTGGGGCTGGTGCCCAGCACACTGGAAATGAGGGTAGTGAAAGCAGAGCCCTTGTAAGTCCTGCCGAACTTCTCTTTCTCTGGCAAGATTCCCTGCAGGAGCCCCATGGTCTCAAAGATCATGATCATGGACATGGAAAACACAGACAGCAGGAAAGGAATGCTCAGGATATGGCTGAAATCCGCCTGAAGCAGCATAGAGGGATAATCCACCAGCCCTCTCACGCTGATTTCCAAAGGCGCGCCAATGCCAATGCCCAGGATATTGCCAACTACGCTGGTAACGATAATAGCGATGAAGAAGCTGCCCATCACATTTCTGAGATAAAGCGCCAGGCTCAGCACCAGTCCGAAGATGGAAAGCAGAGCCACAGGATTAGTCAGGCTGCCCAGCTCGATAATGGAGCTGCTGCCGCGGCGGATAAGCTCCGCTTTCTCCAGCCCGATTTCCACCAGGAACAGGCCAATGCCTGCGGTGATGGCACATTTGATGGAAGGAGGCACCGCCTCCGAAAGCCGCTTTGCCCATCTGGTGCAGGCCACATAGGCAAAGATCAGGCCAGACACCAGGGAAATGGCAATGGCTTCCTGCCAGCTAAGTCCCATATGGGCGCAGACCGTATAGGTGAAGAAGGCGTTGATGCCCATACCCGGGGTGAGAATGATGGGTGCATCTGCCACAAAGGCCATGATGAGGCAGCCAATCACCGAAGAAAAGATGGTGGCAAAGACGCTCATCCCCACAGGGATGCCGGCATCTGCCAGAATCAACGGGTTGACGATGATGATGTAAGAAATGGCAAAAAAGGCGGTAATGCCTGCCAGTATTTCCCTCTGCAAAATCTTCTTGTCTTTCAGTGCTCCGCCAAAGAGCTTATCCATGGCTAACGCCTCCCTGAGTCTTTTTTCCATATTGCTCCCATATTCTATTCCTTTCTTCCGCACAAAAAAAGGACATCCGTCCGTTAATGTCCTAATTACTTTCAAAATTAAATATTCAGATTTATGTAGCTACACAAGGCATAACCGATGTGTTATAATTTCCTCATAGGATTATTGTCAACAGAAAGGGCTACAAATATGAAACTGGACTATATGCTGGATCATATACCGGAAAATATCCGGCAGCATACCACCAAACGCACCTTCCAGCCAGGGGATGTGGTGGTGAGGAAAGGTGAAAAGGCCGACCATGTATACATCCTGACAGCAGGCAAGCTCCGGGTCAGCAATGAATTTGAAAGCGGCCAGCGCTATACATTCGCCTCTTTGGAAGTACCGGATATGATTGGAGATCTGGAAGTCCTGGCAGAACAGGAACACTTTGCCGCTACTAATGAGGCCATCACTGAGTGCCAGGTATTGTCACTGACAGCTGACACCTTCCTGCACTGGATGAAAACCGACAATGACTTTGCTGTAGCAGTGGCAAAGCTGCTGGCTGCCAAGATGTACCCCACTTCCAACGAGGCTGGCCGGGTAAAATTCCAGCCCAGCCAGGAGCGCTTCGAGGAATACCTGGCCAAGCGCCTGGGCGATATCGAGACAGACCTCTTCATCCTCCACACCAGCCGCCAGCAGATAGCCGATGACATCGGCACCAGCGTCAAAACCGTCAACCGCTGCGTCACCAAGATGCGGGATGACGGTGACCTCGCCCTGCTCCACGGCAAGATTACCCTGAACCGTGAGCAGCAGGCCCGTCTCAGAGCTGTGTGGAAAAACGAACCTTAAAATCATACCTGCAATACAGACGCTAAAAGGGCAGCCCCCGAGGGACTGCCCTGCTTTTGTGTCTGTTATTATTTCAAGGACTCCACATAGCGCTTGAGTTCCTCTGCCGCCTTGGTGACGCGGGAGAGGTTGGCCGTGATCTCTTCGGTGGAAGCGGCCTGCTCCTCACTGATGGAGCCGGTGTTCTCAATGGACTTGGAGATGCCTTCAACTGCCTTGTTCATTTCAGTCAGAGTGGACTGGATTTTCTCAGTTGCCTCACGGGACTGCTCGGCAAGTTTTCTCACTTCCTCAGCCACCACAGCGAAGCCGCGGCCCTGCTCACCGGCACGGGCTGCCTCGATGGCGGCATTGAGGCCCAGAAGGTTGGTCTGACCAGCAATATTCGTGATGAAGTCGATGACCTTGATAGTGTCAGCATTCTTCTCCTGCAGGAATTTCGCCTGCTCCACGGACTCCTGCCCAGCCTTGGCGAGGGCGCTGGCGCTTTTCGCCACCTGCTCAACAGCCTCATAGACCGTCTGTGTGGATGTTGCAATTTCCTCGATAGAAGCAGCCAGCTTGTTGGTTACCTCCTCATTTTGCTTGAATTCCTCAGCCATAGATATTCCTCCTCAATCATGAATATTGTTGATTATGCCCTTCGGGTCCATTTCCCTTGATAAATTCCTTTTGTTCTTATTCCACAAGCAAGGAAAAAAACCTGCTGCCAGTCAAAATTTTTCTATCTTTCAACCCTAAGCAGCGGTTCCGCTATGTAGCCGTAAGCATGACCTGCCAAAAGGGAAGCCAAAAGCTCCCTGCCCTCATATTCCTGCCATTCCTTCCCTGGAGGCCACTTCAGCGCCTCCAGCTGCCGCCTGCGGAAGATGGCGGAGGCCAGCCCACCGGGGAAGCACTGACGGGCATCCCAGATGCTCTGGGCCGCCTGGCTGCCATCACCGGGCATAAAGATTTCCTTGCCTGTGTCAATATCGAAAACTTCCTGCCGCATGATCTTGTCTGAGAGGTACTCCCCCTCCTCCACCGCCGACACCATCAGGCTCAGTTCTTCCTGAGCAGAAAGGGCAGAGACCATCTTGATAAGCCTGTCAGGCAGCATAATGAAGCCCTCAGGCAGCCACTGCACAAACTCCCCCTTCATTCCCTCAGGCAGAAGTTCCCAGGCCTCAGGCCCTGACAACAGGGAAATGCACTCCACTGGCTGCTGCTCCAAAAGCTCCACCAGCGCAGCTTCTCCCTCTGGCGAAATTTCCGGAGCCAGCACAATGTATTCCTTGAAAGGATAGTCGTCAGACAGGGCAGATGCCATGGTCCTGGCAAAAAGCTCAAGATTTCCCCTGTACTGCATGACAATGCTGACAGGCTGGGCAAAGAGCCTGGCTCTGAGTTCTGCACATTCCTCTGCCAGCTGCTCTGCTGCCAGCATGACAACTTCCAGCAGGCTTTCCTTGTCATAGTCCGGCGTATAGCAAAGCCTCACCACATCACTGCCGGGCAGCCGGGGCGCCTTCACCGGCTGTCTGAGGGTTTCAGGCTGCAGGCTCCTGCCCTTCATCAGCTCTCTGTATCCCTCCCGCCACTGATGGGCGGTGCGGGTGTAGCGGGTGTACTTGGCCACATTCCCCAGCCAGCCCACGGCGGCTTTCTTGGCAGCCTGTTCCTCACTGCGCCAGGGATAATGAGCGATGTGGATTCCTTTTACCACCTCCGGCACCACAGCCTGCCTATCCCCCTCATTGCCGGGCAGCAGAGCCCGATGGCTCCCTTGGGAAATCTCCAGCTGGGCTTCCTTCACCGCCCCGGCTCCCAGCACGGTCTTGGTGAGGCTGTCGGGCCACTTCTCCCGGTAAGCACGCCGGGACAGCAGGAAACCCTGGCCGCTTCTGGGCACATACCTGACCCAGGGGATGGCATAGACCTTCCCCTCGTCCATGGCGGCAAAGACCGAGCGGCAATAATTGCCTACGCTCTGTCCTGCATTGCCGCTTCCATCCGGCAACAGGAATTCATCAGCATCAAGGGGCACCACAAAGCCTGCCCCCTCAGCCACCGCCTGCCGCATCAGCGCTGTCACCACTTCGGACTGGAGCTGGGCCGCTCCCTTCACCTCAGAAAGGACAATGGGCAAGCCATCCTGCTGGAGGGCCTGCAGGATGGACAGGGTCTCGTCGCTGCTCTCGTGCACAGCCACATAAAGCTTATCAGCCCAACCCAGATTATGGCGCACAAAACTTTCTATTACATCCGCTTCGTTGCGGACCATGGAAACTACTGCAATAAGACTCATAATAAAAACCTCAGCGCAGGGCAGCCAGCAGCAGGAAATCCGTCCGGGGCAGCCTGGAAGCAAACTCCTGAGCCTTTTCCTTCTCCCCCTGCTCATGGCAGAGCACAGCCATATTCCGCAGGCTTTCTCCGTCCAGCGGATCAATCTTCAAGGCTTCCTCAAGGAAACGACGTGCCTCCCCATAATTTTTCTGGTAGAAATATCCGCCTGCAAAGACATTGTAAAGATGGATTTTCGCCTGCAGCGGCACGGGCTTTTCCGCAATGGCCTTCAACTCTGCTTCAATATCTGCCACTGGTGCTGACGGCGCAGGAGCCTCACAAGCCGGTACTTCCTGCGGAGCAGTTTTCTGCACCACAGGCTCAGGTGCTGGTGCTGCTGCCGTAGCTGCAGGCGGGGCAGTTTTCTCCGCCACAGGTGTTTTTTCTTCATCCTCCCCTGCCACAAAAGCCGCCACATGAGGATATTCAGCCCTGATGCGCTCAGGCTCGCATCTATAATAATATTCCAAAATATCATTCAAATCCTGGGATTGTTCTTCCGTAAGCAGTTCCCTGTTGCTGGCCAGCAGGGCATCTGACAGGGAAAGAGCTCCTTCCTCACGCTCATTGAGTATGCAGAGACGGGCCAGGAGAATGCGGGCAGGGATATGGTAAGGAGCCAGGTCCATCACCATGTCCACCCATTTGGTAGACCTTTCGTAATCCCCCACCATGAAATAGCAGTAGGCCCCGTCATACAGGAGATCCGGGTCATAGCTGTTGTCCTTGACAAGTTCTGCCAACGAGCCCAGTGCCTCAGCGTAGTCACCTGCCTCCATCTGTTCCTTCATCTGCTCCCGCAGCCCCGCATCCCTGCGGCGGATTTCCATCTTATTGGCCTTTTCCTTCTTTTTATTCAGCTTGCGGCTGCTCTTGCTCATATTTACCGTCCTTTCTCCCGCAGCATCACCCACAGGCTCGGCTGCCTCATTATTTTCTTTTACAGGAGTATTCAACCAAAGAAGCCCGGATTCCTCTATGGTAAAGCCGGACTTCTCCAGCCACTTGATATAAATTTCCTCGTAAGCCTGCTCCACTGCCGCCACATAAGGACCGCTTGCCATGACAGGAGAACGCTCCATCATCGGGCGCAGCTTCTTATGCAGGGCCTTCAGGCACTCTTTGTCTGCTGCCAGTGACACAGCCCGCTCTGCATATTCCCCCTCAGAAAAGGTGCACAGCTCCGCTAGGCCCATATTCATAAGCAAGCTGTAACCAAAACGGGAATTGTGCCGCTCGCCTGCCAAAGTCACTACAGGCACCCCCATGTAAAGCGCATCGCAAGTGGTGCCCCCACCGGGATAAGGCCAGGTATCAAGGGCAATATCAATCTCATGGTAGTCCTTTAAATAATCAGGTGCAAAGGGATATGCTTCCACCCGTGCCAGGTCAATCCCTGCCGCTTCTATGCGGGCAAAGGCCAGCTTCCTGCCATACTCGCTGTTGAAAATCTGAGCCCGCAGATGGAGACGGCTGCCCTGCACCTGCCGCAAAATCTTCGCCCAGACCCGCAGGACTTCGTCCGTGACCTTGGCAAAATTATTCAGGCAGCCAAAGGTGACAAAGCCTTTGGCAAGGCAGGGGGCTTCCCACACCTCTCCCGGAGCATCATGCCACATATAGCAGAAATGAGACTGGGGAAGCCTCAGAAGCTTTTCTGTAAAATAATGTTCATTTCCCCCGTCCTCAGGGTCAAGATAGTGGTCAGTCAAAAAGTAATCCACCGCCGGCAGGCCCGTGGTATCAAAATAACCAATGCCTGAAAGCTGCACAGGAGCAGGCCTGCAGGCCAGCACAGGCAGCATGTTCTGAGCAGTGTGGCCTGCCAGGTCAAAGAGTATATCTATCTCATCCTCGTACACGACCCGGGCAATCTCCGCTGGAGCCAGCCCTCGCACATTGCGCCAGCCATCAACCCAGGAGGCAAACTCGGCACTGGCACTGTCCTCTATGCAGTTGGTGTAGCAATAGACCTCAAATCGTTCTCGGTTGTAATCCTTGAGCAAGGCATAGCTGAAAAAAGCCACTACATGAAAGCAAAAGTCCGGAGAAATATAGCCGATGCGCATTTTCGCACGGCCATGTGGCTTGTGGCTGTACTGCTCCACCTGAGAGAGCATTTCCCCATACTTTTGGGCTTCTGCCAGCATAAAAGACTGAGGCTCATTCAGATAGTGCAGATTGAAGAGATAATTGCTGTAATCTGCCAAGCTGCCCGTGGCCAAAGTCTTGTACTCCACGGATTTCAGATAATGACCGGCCGCCTCCCGGGGGCGAGCCAGCTTCCGTTCAAGATTAGCCAGGATGCTGTAGGCCGCCCCCCGATACCAGTCTTCCATGGGCAGGTTCAAGGCATGGCGCACCTCCGCTTCCGCACTTTCCCAGTCTCCACTGAGCATCTTTATGCGCCCCAGAAGGAAATGACCTGTGCCATCTTTCTTCATATCAAAGAGCCCTTCGTAGTCAGCAGCAGCAGCTAAAGCCCCTTCCTTATAGTCACCGTCTATGTAGGCAGCCAGTACCGTATGCCAAATTTTCCTGTCCCGTGTGCCAGTCTCCCGGATTTCCTCTGCTAACGCCACCGCTTCCTGGTAGCGGCATCTTTCCAGAGCGTCCGTCAGAGCCAGATAACACTTATGTACCTTCTGATAAGGCAAGAGTTTTTTTTCTGCCATGAGCACACCTCCCCCATTGCCTATCAAGTTGCAATTATTCTATATCGGCCCCCTCTTTTCCTTTTTGCGCAAACGAAAAGACCGCACGGTCTCTTCAAAACCTGTGCGGCCTGCATACGCAATTATGCTGCTACTTCCATGGATGATCCGGCAGCCTTCTTCTGAGCGGCATAAGCCGCATGTGCATTGTGCTGCTTGATCTGGGCATTCACCTGCTGAAAAGCGCTGCTGCCCAGCTTGGTGCTGTTGCCAAGATTCGAGCCGGTACTGCCGTTCTTGCGGGCAGCACTCATGCCCTTGCCCATGTTGTGCATGCCCTGGTTGTAATCCTGGCGAATCTGCTGCTGGAATCTGCTCTTGCCAACCTTGGTCTCATTGCCAAAGTTAGAAACCTCGTAATAGGAACGAGTCTTATCCATAATCTTCGAGGTCTGATGTTCACCAATCGCAGTAGTCTGCTTGTTGCCTTGCTGGAATTTGCTGGTACCTATCTTGGTCTGATTGCCAAAATTGGATACCGAATAGATAGCTTTCGCCCTGTCCATGATTTCGGCGGTCTTTTGCTCACCGATGCTCACAATAGTACGGCTCTCCCGGGAAATAGCTCCCGTACCCACCTTGGTGTCATTGCCCAGGTTCGAAGACTCATAATAAGAACTCGCCTTGGCAAACCCCTCTGCGGCTTTTTGCTGCCCTGTAACACTTACCTGCTTGTTAAGCTCAGGGAAGCTTGGAACATTGCTGATGCTCATGCCCATAGTAATCCCCCACTTTCCTTAGAACGTGCACTCACTCCATTGTCAACTCACGCATATAGGCTTATAGTCCTATATGCATATTATACTCGTGCAAAGATAATTTTGCAACAACAATATTAAAGAAGCGCCTATAAACTTTATCAATAAAAAACTCAATAGATATAGCGAAATATTTATTTCATATATACTTTCATACCCCCTGTATACAATTCTCTGATAATATAGTATACTGTAACTTGTGAAACATATATAACATTGTAAACCGGCCAAAGATGCCGTCAAATTACAAAAACGGCAGCAGGCCGCAGGCAAAGGAGAGATCAAAATGGCAGACAGCAAAGCGTACGTCAAAGAAGTCTTGGACCTGGTGGCAAAGCGTGACCCTGACCAGCCCCAGTTCCTTCACACCGCAGGCAAAGTCCTGGAATCCGTTGAACCGGTGCTCTCGCAGCATCCCGAATACC